>Ga0208766_1000158_pt1 | contig 35354 bp, 30 predicted proteins | sample ETN01SmetaG_3_FD_185792 | JGI IMG/M metagenome (GOLD analysis project Ga0208766, IMG submission 185792) | Marine microbial and viral communities from oxygen minimum zone, Eastern Pacific Ocean - ETNP2014F12-01SV263 (SPAdes) (version 2) | ecosystem: Environmental > Aquatic > Marine > Oceanic ... | reverse complement strand
TTGGAATGGCGTTATGCCTAATTCTCTGAAAACAGAAACATCGTTTTGATCACCATATGAGCACACCATGAGTACACCCGAACCAAACTCAGATTTTACAGAAGGATGTGTTGATATTTCGACGGATTCACTCCTACCTGATGTCTTTAGAGGAAGGTGTATTTTTTTACCAACAAGATGCTCATATCTATCATCATCAGGATGTACAACAACAATCCCACAGGCACAAATTAACTCGGGACGAGTTGTTGAGATAATTATCTCTTCACCATCCTCAGTAGTCCATATAACATCAACAAGTCGGGTCTTTCTTTGAAGTCGCTCAACTTCAGCATCTGCTATCGTAGTTCCTTCAACGGGATCATAAATATTCGGCCTTAAATCCTCAACAATATCGCCGCGTTTGAATAAATCAACGAAAATAGACTGTGAGACCGCTCGATATTCGGGTGAATCGGTAAGATACTCCTTGTCGAAATCGCAAGAAAGCCCAACTCTTGCTGCTGTATTCCGCATTGCTTGAGTGTACTCTTCTATGGTTTCTTTGCATAGTTCAAGAAATTCAGCGCGGTCATAAGTTTTCATTTTTCGCCCGGTGTTCTTTTCAACCGTAAATTCAATATTGATTCCATTACGGTCAACACCCCATGGGAAATATACTTCTTTGCCCAATAAACGTTGACTTCGAGCAATGACATCAATCATCGAATACTGAGCTACTGCGCCTATATGCCAAGTCCCACTAGGATAAGGAGGAGGTGTGTCAACTACGAATATCTCCTTACCTGAATTAGGGTTGAATGAGTATCGGCGAGAATAAGATTCAGAATCAGCATAATGTGATTCCTGAATACGCTTCTCAAGATCTATAGTCCACCTCTTTTCTTCAATGGTTGGCTTTCCCATGATGTCACCAGCCCTGAGGGGTGTCTCGGGCTGAGACACTTCATTCTTGACCATTCCCGCTAAAGATACACCCTCGCTAATGTTATTCGAAACGGAACTATGTTCCGTCGGGTTCAAGTCCCGTCTGTATTCACAACCATGCTGAGTGATAGGATGAATGAGGGTGCTGATGGTAATAATCGGCATGATGATTCATCTGATTCTAGACCTAATTCAATAGAGAAAAATGATTTTTTCTCTACCTACGTTATCATTCCGATTTACACCTTCTTTGCAATGATTACTTCTAATCTCAAAGGATTAAAGGGCACGGATTCCAATACCCGTCGTATAACAAATAAATTCCGTAGATTTTCAGCAGAAATGAATTTTACCAAGATATTAACAATGTTTCCAGCAATTACAGTTGTGCTTTGTTTAATCGTTACAGGCATATTTTCTTGGGAGTCAGGTATTGTAGATTGTCGAGAAGGATTCTGCCCTATTGAAGGAAAGTCATCCATGAATGTTAATGGAGATCTAGAAGTTTATCTTCCAGAAGGCTCCGAGGTTTCTGGATTATTAGCAGATGTTGAACAAGACTGGACCACTAACGTGATGGTTATTTATGTAGAATCAGATAATGTAAATGTAACGAAAGTGCCCATTCTTGAAGAAATTGACAAAGTCGAAAGAATGTTGAATCCGGGGAGGGATGATGGCGGTGAAGATAATGTCATCTATATTCTTTCAATTTCCACAGTCATCAAGGAAGTGAACTCTAGTGCAGGAAGGGTTGTCAAATCATTTTTCTCAGGTGTAGCAGAAGCTGTTAACAGTGAAGAATTATCTGAGCAAATCAATGAAACAATTGATGAAAATCAGGATTTACTTGGGAATTATGCGATTCCGGATGACCAACAACAGGTAGATCGAATCCTTGATGAAATGCCTCCAAATGCCCTGTCGAAATTAGTTAGGGATGTAGGAGTGTATAGTGGAGGGGTCCAGACACTTGAGGAGGCAGGGCATTGGAATAGAGGTGTAATAATCATTGGAATATCTGATGAGTTGAAAGATTCAGACGGAAATCCATACTCTATATCTCAATTGATAGAAGAAACACAGAATAATTTAGACAGAATGTCGGAGGAAAATGACTGGGAATCTGACAATTTGACTATGACACTTACTGGACCCGTGCCAATCACTAACGCCGTAACCGAAGAATCCTTCAATCTGTTTTGGAAGGTTTTCCCGATTGGCGTTATCCTTGTTGCATTCGGTCTATTTGCATTCCATTGTGATTTGTTACAAACAGGAAGAATTCGATTCATTCAAGGAATAAAGGTTGTAATAATTTCTGGACTACCTACACTTTGTTCTGTGTGGATTACAATGGGGATTATTGGTTGGACTAATTACGAAGTCACAATGACTGTGATTATAGTTGGACCAATTATTCTCGCTCTAGGTGTTTCATATGGTTTACACATTACCAACAGATATGCCGAAGCAAAAGGCACACCACAAGAAAAGATGACTATCGCTCTTGAATCAACCGGGAGGGCTGTACTTCTTTCTGCATTGACTACAGTAATTGGTTTTATTTCATTAGCATTTACTCCTATGGCTCCAATCAAGACAGTAGGATATTCATTAGCCGGAGGTATCGTTGTAGTCTATATTATGACTATGATAATGGTTCCAAATCTCACTATATTACTTGATTTGAAGAAACCTTCCCACCCACCCCCAGAAGTTTTCGTTAAGGCTGTTACATTCCCTCTTAATTGGACTAAATTGACTCTTTCAGTTTTCTTAGTATTGATGTTATTTTCGGCTGGTATCAGCAGAACTAATGTAGAAGAGAATATCGATTTACTAGAGATGGCTCCAGAAGATGTTCCTGCTGTTCAAAAAATGAAAACCTACTCTGATGAATTTGAAGCTGGGCAACCAGGATTCCTATTATACGAAGCTGATATTAGCGCTTCTGCAGATTTAATAAATCCAGGTTCTATTACTGAAATGAATGACCCTTATGATAACCTCAAGAGTATGGAGGAACTTGAAACCAGATGTAATACTGTAAATCAAACTACTGCGGTATCCATCGTTTTCCTGATGAAAGCCATAGCTGTGAGTGTAAATGTTTCAGGGACGCCAATTAACGATATAATTCCCGACGAGACCCCCGATCCCATCAAAGACGTCGCAGAGTTAATTTTCGATAGAGAGGCCGCTGGCAACGGCTCGTTTTGGTGGGGATTAGCACTCTTGGACTTACAAGAAAGTGGTTCAGTGCAATCACAAAATTTCCTCATTTATGTATTCTACAATAGTATGACTAAAGAGATGAGGGAATTATTTATCGCACCGGATTATCAACGCAGTTTGATATATGTAGATATGCCATTCATGGATGTTAAAAGCACAGGTCAGGCTGTTGATGGTGTGAATCATTTCGCAGGTTTAGATGAGAAATCTACAGAATTAGTCGGCGTTGCATCTGTAACAATAGAAGTCAACAATCTAATTGTGGGGTCTCAATGGAGATCCCTTGGCTTCGCATTACTATTCACTGTACTTACTCTAGGGCTTGTATTTGGTTCAGCGAAATTCGCTTTATTGACGACTATACCAGTCGCTTTCACAGTATTTATGCAATGGATTGTGATGGATTCAGGGGGTGTGACTCTGTCTCTAGTTACAGTTATGATTGGTTCTATTCTTGTTGGTGTGGGTGTTGATTTCTCCATACATATTGCCAACCGAGTTAGGGAATTGGGTGGATCTATTGATGCCATAAGAATAGCTTGTGCTAGCACGGGAATGAGTTTATTTGAAGCAGTTTCAGTGACTATATTGGGGCTATATAGTGCATACTGGATTCCAATTCCGGCCATCAAACCATTTGTTGATGTGATAATTATCCTACTTGTCCTAGCTGGCATTTCAGCACTACTATTATTGCCTGCAATCTATGCTTTGCTTGTTAAAGCAAATATATCACTCTCAGGAGGTTCATCATCAATGGCGAAAGTGGCAGGGCTGAGAAGAACACTGACTAAAGAAGAAGATGAGATAATTGATGCCACTCTAGTTATGAGAACAGCAGATGAAGCATGGTGAAGACATGGTTAATCATTGGTTGATGAAGAGTGAGCCTCATGTGTATCCCTGGAGTCAATTAGTCGAAGATGGTTCGACACACTGGGATGGTGTTCGCAACTACCAAGCAAGAAATATCATGCGTGATAAAATGAAGAATGGTGATTTGGTATTTTTCTACCACTCAAATTGCAAACCACCACATATAGCAGGAATAGCTAAAGTTTGCAAAGAAGCATATCCCGATTTTACTGCTCAAGACCCAAACTCAAATTACTTTGATCCAAAAGCATCTCCGGAAAATCCGAGATGGATGATGGTTGACATCGAGCCAGTACTGGAGTTGAATCCGTTAGGATTACCTGAATTAAGAGAAAATCCAGCATTAGAGGGAATGCCATTGTTACAACGTGGACAACGCCTCTCGGTACAACCTGTAACAGCCGAACATTTTGCAATAGTTTGCCAAATGGGTGGCATCAAGACACCGTAGTTTTAGAGGCACTTCAATGACTTATTCCATAGTGGCCAAGTGTTCGGCTACAGGTCAATATGGTGTGGCTATTCAATCCCACTTCTTCGCAACAGGAAATGCATGCTGGGCGAAGGCTGGAGTTGGCGCTGTAGTCACTCAAGCCATGGCATTGATAGATCACGGCCCACTTGGGCTTGAATTGATGGAACATGGCCTTTCGGCTAAAGAAGCACTACAACAGCGTTTGAATGATGACGATTCTCCAGAGATTCGCCAAGTCGCGATAGTTGACTCATCAGGAATAGCCGCTGCACACACAGGTTCGCAGACCGTCCCAGAAGCAGGTCACGTAATTGGGGATGGTTTCTCATGCCAAGCCAACCTGATGTGGAGCGAAACTGTACCTCGAGCAATGGCAGACGCATTTGTAAATACAGAAGATGATTTAGCACATCGGATGCTTTCGGCCTTAGTTGCTGGGCAAGAAGCAGGTGGAGATCTACGGGGAATGCAATCAGGGAGAATTCTAGTTGTAAGTCCTAACAAAATGGAAAAAACATGGGAAGAAATAGTCGTTGACGTTAGTGTGGATGATCATCCAGACCCCCTCACCGAATTAACTCGATTGTTAGATGTTCATTCAGTATATTCCAAGCTCCTATACGATGATTCAGAATTTCATTTCGATATTTCTGACGCTAGGAAATATCCGGAGATTGCATTTTGGATGGGAGTGGATTTAGCTAATAGCGGCAAAGAAGTCGAAGCCAGAGAATTCGCCAATATAGCTCTTCAACAACACTCGGGTTGGGAAGAATTGCTGATAAGATGTTCAAAAAACAGTCTGATTGGAATTACAGAAGAAACTGTTCGTATTCTTCTCGATGGAGAACACTAGAAAATATCTAGTGGGCATGTCCTCGGTGGACGCTCGTCACTATCAATGAGAATTCACCGATCTTCTCCACCCCGCTATCCCAAGGCATCCAGCATCCCCGGTCGGGCTGCTCGCTTCCGCGCCTGACCTGATTCCCGGGTGTAAGACGGGCCTCGCTTCCCTCCGGAAGCGACCTCCGCCAACCTGCATCTCTTGGGGGCGAGGCATCGTAGTCAACCGATGGAACATTGTTAGTTCGTTTACGCCGCCCTCGGACTTCAGGTCACCATTATCGACGATTTGTGAATAACAGAGCACGTCAACACTCCCCCTAGCCCAACCAACCCGAGGGTCCGTCACCTAAGAACAGCACGCTGGATATAATGTGTGAAAATATTGCTCAGGATTCATATTTCGAGGGGCAACCAGTTTGAATTTCATTAGCACTTAATTCCCACATAGATTCTGATTCTGATAAAATTCCTTTGACTGCTATGGTCTTTCCTTCTTGGAAGCCATCGGGTACTGAGATTTCTGAAAAACTAACTAACAGTTCACTATGTACACCTTCTAATATGAAAGTATGAGATGAATTATCTAGGCTTCCTGACTTGACTACACCTCTAAGGTGTAATTCATCATCAGCGAACTTTTCAGGGGATTCCAAGACCTCATCAACAGTGTACTGTGTTTCGGGGTCAACTGAAACGTACATCAATATAATCAGACCAATCATAAGAAGGCCGACACCGACTAAGCGCTTGACCCTAGCATTAGACACAGTAGTGGCTATATGCACTTCTAGATGAGGCTTGCCACGAATTCATTTGAGTGGCTAATCATCGCGATGAACCCACAGCTTCGTCAAGATCTTGGAATCTATTCTCCTCTATTCTCTTTTTGATGCCTTTAATCGTTTTAGGAATGACTGATGGGCCTTGGAATACCATAGCCGAATATAATTGAATTAGTGAAGCACCGTTAGTTATAGCAGCCCAAGCGGATTCAGCATTGTCAATACCACCACAACCAACAATGGGTACCTTATCACCAACTGAATCATAGAGTAAACCGATTTTCTCTAAAGATTGAGATTGAAGAGGCCTACCAGAAAGACCGCCCGATTCCGCCAATATTTTTCTAGAGCTAGTATTGGAAGGGATTGGTCTAGATATGGTCGTATTTGTTGCAATGAATCCATCAATACCTGCTGACAATGCAGCACCTGAACAAGAGAGCATGACATCCTCATCGAGATCGGGAGAGAGTTTCAAGAGTATTGGTTTCGTTCCGGAGTTACTTTCACGGACGCGAACGCAAGCAGATACAACATCACGGATATGGTCATCCTCCTGTAATTCTCTCAGCCCAGGAGTATTGGGAGATGATACGTTCAGAACAAAAATATCTGAGTGTTCGTATAATAGACCAAATGTTTCAGCGTAATCAGTAGGTGCTCTCGCATTATCTACACTCTTCGAACGGCCTATATTAGCGGCAACAGGAGCCTGTGGCCATTTGCCCGCGGCTCGACGTTTAATGCACGAGTCACGTATTGCTAAAGCACCTGGGTTATTGAAGCCCATTCTGTTAATTAGGGCCTGATCAACTGCAGAACGAAACATCCTAGGTTTTGGATTACCGTCCTGAGGATACCGTGTTATCCCACCATATTCAACCCAAGAAAATCCTAATGCGGGCCATGCCGAAAGGGCTGAAGCTGATTTATCAAAACCTGCTGCTAATCCTAATGGGTGTCGAAATAATTTACCAAACACATTTATTGGCACAGAAGGAGTTCGATATATTGTACTCAAAATTTTCTGCGAGCCTCTGTTTTGACCAAACTTCGACAGTAATTTGACACTTATGTCGTGTGCAGTCTCTGAACTAACTAGGTTCATCCCAGGCCTAACAAACAACTGGTAGGGCAGACCCATTGCTTGTCGGGTACAGAGGTATCCTTCAAGGATTGCGTGCCCTGCGGCTAGTGTGAGCAGCGAACACAAACTCCGTTCCTTACGCGAACTAGCACGGAGGCTACTTCGTTCAAGGGGAGTTGAAGTCTATCATCCAAGTGACTGGAAGTTATCCGTTTCAGACCTTTCTTTGAGATTATCAGATATAGCACCGAATCTATACATCGGCATTGAATTTCGAAATAATACATCCGATGAAATAAGATTAGAACTATCTGGTGAGGGTGGAGGTATGTTTTCAGCCTCACCCCCTGAAGAAATAGATTATGTTTGGATCCCAATGGATGAAGAAAGAGAATGGGATCTGTTCATTTCAGAATTATTTGCTCTAGCATCAGCTGGATACCCTGGATGTGTGGGGTGTGGCGGGCCTGATGCAGAATTACCATGGGATGAGGCATTGTCCCGTTCAGCACTACTGAGTGATTCGCGCGCGTAGGCGTGTGCGCGTAGCGCAGGCCCGCACGTGCCCGCGCGTTGAATGGCCCTTCGCTTGCTCATGTTTATACAGGGTTCATGACGCCACCGCGAATCGTGGTACTCTGATGTCAGTCAGACGCTACTAGTTTTCAGAAGGGGGACTCAAATGAAATTAATGATTCTAGAATCCGGCGCTAAGGCTAGAACAGTGAAGAAGTATCTAGGAAAAGGTTGGATTGTTGATGCTTGTAATGGACATGTACAAGATTTGCCAAACAAGGGTGGCTCAAAACAAGATAATAAAGCAATGTGGGCTTCAAAGGAAGGTAAACTCCCTGAACCACCTTGGGCATGGACTGATAGGGCCGAGCGTGTCATGACTAAAATGATAAATAAAGCAAAGAACAAAGATGTCGATGAAATTTACATCGCCACCGATCCTGATAGAGAAGGTGAGTTCATCGCTTGGCGCTTGAAGGAAATATTCAGTGATTTCCCGGTGATCAAAAGAGTTACTTTCTATGAAATCACCAAGAATGCTGTTCAAGCTGCCATCGAATCACCTAGAGAAATAGATATGGATTTAGTCGATGCTGCAAAAGTAAGAAGATTCATGGATAGACTAGTTGGATTTCGCTGCTCAAGATTCTCTCGCTCATGGGACCTTGCATCAATGGGAAGAGTCCAAACTCCTACACTAGGATTTATTGTAGATAGAGAAATTGAGAGGGAGGCTCACGTACCTATACCGTATCATTCAGTACAAGCGGATGCAGATGGAGTGACATTCAAAGTTAGATTCCATGAAAAGAACGATACGGAGGCATGGACAGATGATGATGGGAAGCACCACCCAGACAGGACTTCTATTGACGAACTGGCTGAAAATGCGTTTGTTAATCTAAAAGATTCTGGTGAAGTTATTATTCAATCTGTTAAAGAAGGGGTCACAAAAAGGAAGCCTAAACCACCATTTACTACGGACACAATGCTAAGGGCAGCCAGTAGCAGAATGGGATGGTCAATAGCAAGAATTAATCGTGTTGCGACAACACTCTACCAAAGTGGACACATTACATACATCAGGACTGACTCGACTAGAACTAGTGAAACAGCAAGAGAGAGAGTAAGAAAGGTTATTTCGAACGATTTTGGTGAAGAATTTCTAGGAACTGGTGTATTGGGCCCCGATTCTAAGAAGGGCGCAAAGAACGTGCAAGATGCCCACGAAGCGATAAGACCTACAAATCCAGAATCCAAAACTTTAGCAGAAGTTGATGATGATCAAATATCACTCTATCGTCTAATCTGGGCAAGATTTGCTGGAAGCCAAATGTCTGATTCTGTGAGGGAACGGCGTGATTTGACAGCGAGCGTGGAAGGGCTAGAGAAGGTTCTCTACGGTACCGCATCATGGAGAATACATGCGGGATGGGAGGCTGTTTACTCCGATTCCAATTCCGAAGCAAGAACTACACCACCTACTTCTGGGTTCGATGTTGGTTCAAAATGGGCTTTTTCCTCTGCAAAAGAAAATCCACGGAAAATTACCGATGAAACAAAACCACCTCGTAGATTCAGTGAAAGTTCAATAATCCAAGAAATGAAAGGTGCATCCATAGGTCGCCCATCGACGTACCTAACTACAGTAACTAAGCTGATAGATAGAGGATATGTGAACAAAGAAGGGGCATCTCTATCCCCATCTAACGATGGTAGAACGATGTGGTTAGAAGTTGCACCATTTTACAATGAACAAGATTTGTCTAATAACACTGTTACTAAAGGCCTATTCACTCCAGAATTTACAGCTTTCATGGAAGCAAATCTTGATGGAATAGAAAATGGTGATGTACTAGGTTCTGGAGTTTGGGACTCATTTGTAACGGATTTCCGATCAATGCATAATAGCGCTTTAGAAGTTAGAAAACAAAAGCCCACGCCTAAGCAATATAATTACATCAATAGTAGAATATCAAAGATGACTGATGAGGAAAAGGCGAAAATCCTCAACGGCAAGGAACTCTCAGAACTATCTGGAGAAGAAGCTCATAGTTTGATAGACTCAATGAGTAAAAATGGAAATGGAAATATCCCTGCGAGCGATAAACAAATTGCTTTGATTATCCGACTTACTGAAAAGTTAAAATTAGATCTCGATACTTATCTGAAAGAAATGGGACATCAAGACTTAGATAGTCTCACTGGAAGTAGAGATGGAACCGCAAGTAAGATTATTGGAGATTTGATTTATAGAGATAAGGACTCACCTGCAACAGAAAAACAGATTGGTGCAATCGAAAATATGTCTGAGAAGGCTGGAATTTCAATTGAAGATGCTATGGCTTTAGTAGAAGCAGTCAACCTTAAAGAAATTACAAAGGAGCAAGCAAGTAAACTCATTACAATTCTTAAGAAATTGATAAGAGATAATCGCGGAAAAGGTAAGAAATAGATACCAACAAAGAATCATCCTCAAGAACACAAGCCCTGTGAAGGGGACGTGACCGCCACAGAGTACGATGTAATAATCGTAGGAGCGGGGCCCGTTGGAGGGTATCTTGGTAGAAGATTTCGTGAACATGGAGTAAGTGTACTCATCCTTGAAGAACACTCAGAAATAGGACGGCCATTTCAATGCGCTGGTTTAGTAAATCCTGCTGCGATGGAAAAGGTGGACGCATACGATACTGTACTGACAAGGATTTGGGGGGCAAGGATGCACAGCCCATCTGGAATTGGACTTGAAATTGGCCAACCAGAAAGAGTTCGTACTTGGTCCGTCTGTAGGAAATTGTTTGACGAAACTGTAGTGAGGCAAGCATTAGAGCTAGGTGCTGATTTATCATTATCGACAAAACCTATTGATGCAGAAAAAAAGGAGGATTGTGTTGAAGTTACTGTTTCAACACCAAATGGAGAAAGAAAAATCTCCTGTGCACTCTTATGTGGAGCCGACGGTGCTCATTCATGGGTTCGGAGGAAATTCAGATTGGGAAGACCGAAGGAAATGATGATCGGTTTTCAAATCGAAGTTACTGGTTATTCAGGATTGGATGGAAGATTAGATGTTTATACTGGTGAAGATATCGCACCAGGATTTTTCGCTTGGGCCATACCATCTGGTGAAACAACAAGAATTGGGACTTGGACTAGGCCGGATAGAATTAATGATGGAGATTGTGAAGATTTATTGAATACATTATTGTCTAAGGAAATTTGGAAAGAAAGATTTAGCGATTGTAGAGAAATAGGAAGATATTGTGGGCCAATCCCTTCGGGAATGATTGCAAATCCTCTAGCAGAAAGGATTGCTGTCTTTGGAGATGCTGCTGGACTGTGCAAACCAACAACAGGTGGAGGAATTGGCAAAGGCTTCGAACAAGTTGACTTATTGGTCCCTCAATTAGTTAATGCCATTAGACAAGGGAATTTGTCAACTTCAAGAATGAAGGAAATATCAAATGAATTAATGCCTTTAAGGAAGAAATTAAATCGATCGAAAGCACTGAGGGATGCTTTTCTTACTGAATCGAGTGATGATGAATTGGACAAGGTATTTGCAATTTGGTCACGTCCCGAGGTGATACTAATGATTGATGAAATAGGAGAAATAGAAAATCCATTACCATTAGGTCTTCGTATGTTAAAAGAAATTCCTGAGTTTAGAAAATTAACTAGAAAAGCAGCCAAGGCTTTGATTTGGGGTTGAAATGATGGAATCGGTTCAAAGAATAAGATATCCCTCTTTTGATTATTCTAATATTGACCCCTCATCAATCCCTATCATAGAAGTGATTGTTAGATCAGATTCAAAACCACCCACACCATTTAGAATTGGTAATGAGGAAGGGTGGATGGTCGAATGGAGAGGGAAAAAAACTGGAGATGATTTGTTACCTATTATTGACTCAGTTACTACAACTGCAACTTTGCCATTTTTAATGCGAACTCGGGATGGTTGGTATATCGAACCAGACTCAATTCATGCTATTGCTCGAAAACTCATAGCTCCAACGGTAATTATTTTGATAATGTCGTTACTACTACATGCCATAGCTCCTGTAATATCACAAAATAGTATTCTGTTGCAGTCCTATCAAATTGGGCCTCTGGATTATCCACTCCTTTTATTAATCACATTTCCGATATTCGTGCTACCAATTATAATGAGGAGTTTCGCTAATTATAGAGATATAAACAATCAAAATTACTACATTCAGAACCCTTTAGATGAACCTGAAATTGATTTGAAAATCGGAAATGGAAATGTCACAATAAACTCTATGAAAATGCCAGAGGGAGTTATTGTCGAAGCCGCTAGGTTACAAGTTGGCGTTGCTGTCCCTGAGAGAGCATCAATACTCAAAGCATTGGACAGAGATGAGAATGAACAACCACCACCTGGAATGTCAACACCATTACCAGAACGAAGAATCGCCTCAGTGGAAGAACATGGAACTGGAGTAGGGGAAGCAATTCCTATGCCAATTGCCCATTCACGTGTGCTTATACTAGAACCTCTGCGGGTTTGTTCCCGAGGCGAATTGGTAAATCTAAATGGAGGGGGGAGTTGTACATTGCAAGGTCCTGAAGAAAGATGGCCAGGTTCAATCTACTCCTCACTGATTGCATTGCATTGGGAATTAATTGTATATGTTCAAAGAAGTGGAGCAAAAATGCAATGGGTAAAACCCATTATAATGCAAGGACCAGAAGAAGAAATAAATATTGAAAAACTACCTTTGATGAGCAGTAGAGCTGAAATTAGCGAAAAATAACTGCTAATTATTTACAGATTCAAGGCGTATTGCTTCGAACTACAATATTCTCAGAAAATACATAATCAGAATCTCTCAATTTTGGGATAAAACCTGCTTCCGAAATAATTCTTTGAAGTTCAGATACACTAGCCATAGTTTTGGTTGTTCCAGATGCAGAGACTACATTTTCTTCCATCATTGTCGATCCTATGTCGTCAGCGCCAGCTAACAGAGCAAGTTGGGCAATATCCAGACCCATTGTTGGCCATGAGGCCTGAATGTGGAATATATTATCAAAAAATAATCTTGAAATTGCAATATGACGCAGATACTCATTGGCACTCGCTCCCAATTCTATTCTATTCTTTCCTCTATTTCTCTTCCCGAATGTATTGTTTTCTAATTGTACGGGCCAAGAAATGAAAGAAGTGAAACCTACTAAACCCCTAGATTGGGAACTATCTTGTAACTCTCTAATTCGATTCATGTGTTGAACTCGATTAGCATTTGTCTCACCAAAACCAATTACATTTGTGGCGGAAGTTGTAAGACCAATTTCCTGTGCTTCTTCCATTACCCTAAGCCAATTTTCTGCAGAACCCTTTTTTGGAGAAATATCCAATCGGATATCGTCGACTAACATTTCAGCGCCACCACCAGGTAAACCATGCATCCCTGCATCCTTCAACATCAACAACACATTCTTAGTGGGTATTCCGCAAATTTCAGCTATACCTTCTATTTCGATCGGTGAAAAACAGTCGAGAGCAATAGATGGATGATTGAGGTGAAGTTTTCTTATCAATTCAATATACCAATCAATATCCAAATCAGGATGAACGCCGCCTTGCATTAAAACACGTGAGCCGCCTATTCCCTCTAATTCAGACAAACGTGCACTGATTTGTTCGAATGTTTGAGTATATGTTTCATGGTGGCCGGGAGATCTGTAAAATGAACAGAATTGGCAATTAATTGTGCACACATTGGTATAATTCACATTCCTATCAATGAGATATGTCACTTCATTACCAGGCACCATTTTCTTACGTCTAAATAGACCAGTGCTGAGGAGTTGATTGAAATCAGCTTGATCATACAATAATGTTGCTTCTTCAACAGTTAAACGAGGAGGAGAATCATGCATTTGCTGAGAGAGTATCTCTCTCCAACCAGACATACATTCAGACTCCTGAACCTACTAAAGCCTCAATTTCTTCAATTGTTTTGGGGCAATCAGAAGTAAGAACAACTGGGCCTTCCTCAGTAATGAGAATGTCATCTTCTATTCGAATACCTATGCCAGAGTATCTATCTGGAATTTTAATATCTGTCCTCCAACTGCTAAAGTAAAGCCCTGGTTCGACAGTTAGAATCATTCCTGGCTCTAATATGGGTCCTTTGTCATCATCTCCTTGCCGACCACCTCCAACATCATGTACATCTAGACCCAATAAATGTCCAGTTCCATGCATGAAGAAGTTCCTATATGGTCCATCGAATTCAACGGGGTCGCCTATTGCTTCCTCAAGTGTGCAATCTAGTATACCAAGTTCGATAAGTCCTGCGGCAAGAATTTCGGATGTCGCAGTGTGTATAGAAACCCATGAAGAACCATTTTGACATGCTTCAATCCCTGCAAGTTCGGCTTTGAGTACTAATTCGTAAATTTCCCTCTGAGGTTCTGTAAACTTACCATTAACTGGCCATGTCCTAGTGATATCAGATGCGTACCCCTGAACTTCACACCCTGCATCAACCAGAACTAGATCGCCGTCTTTTACAACAGATTGATTTGTATTATAATGCAAAATGGTACCGTTTTCACCCCCTCCTACAATTGAAGGGTAGCTCCATCTACTCTTACAATTCATGAAATAGCCCTCAATTACAGACTGTATCTCCCATTCACCGATATCAATCTGTGAAACTTTCATCGCTTCGATATGTGCTAAGGATGCTATATTTGCAGATTTCGACATCAATTCAATTTCCTTAGAGGACTTGATTCGCCTCATCTTATCTAGAATAGGTCTAGGGTCTGTATTTTGAATCCCTGAATCGAGAACTATTTCATCAACAATTGAATTCAAGCCAGAGATGTAATGGACGCCATTAGATTCAGAAATATGAGTTTTAATTGAATCACTCAAATTTTCAATAGATTCAGACTCATCCACAGGCCATTCGGATGCGGCTTGTTCTACACCTACAATTCGGCCTTCCCAGATTTCCTTTTTTGTATCTCGGGGTCGAACAAATAACGAACTAATCCAATTAGTACCATTATGATAGGCCATCCACAGACCTTCTGGTTCATTCCACCCACACAGATAGAGCATGTACGAATTCGCACGAAAAGGGAACGTAGTATCTCTAGAACGAATCATAACAGAATTGGTTGGAATTATGACTAGTTGATCTTTAGGGACCTGCTCAAGGAAACGAGACTGACGGTCGCGATACTCAACCTCTTCGAAAGGCAGGGCTGTGTCACTCACGAACCTGCGAATAAATAGCCATTCTTGAGTCTGTGGGAGGTAATTGGCTAAGAATTAAGCATCCCACTTAGGTATTTTGGGTTCAGCCCCCAATCTTGCTCGACGAATTATTGAGTAACCTAGGAACAGAGCAGATAATATCAAACCAATCAGAGCAAAGGGGAATGGTTGAACCTCATCAGGATGAACTACCTCTATTTGCATAGATACAATTTCACCATCATCGTCAATTACTTCAAGAGTTAATGTCGCTCTGTATTTAGAATCATCAGGCCAAACAAAATCACGATTACATCCCTCATACAATGGCACATTGTCAAATAACCACACGCACCTTAGTCCTGCTTTGTCATTATCAGTGTCATCAGCTGATGCTTCAAGAACAGCTTGTGCATCGTTGTGGAGATTGTATTTCTGCCCATCAGTTATTAGTTGGCCATCAATATTCAAAGATACTGAAGGGGGTAAATTTTCAATATTAAACAATAGAACTTTAGTTGAAAATTGACCACCCTCGTCATATACTGTAAGGGACAGTGAGTAATTGCCACTAATTGCTCCATTAACTACGTATGTTTGCAAATCCGTACCCATTTCAACATCTATTGGAGTCGCGCCAAAATGAGAGGGGCGTCTTAGTGTCCAAACATAGTAAAGATCCAATCCACCCCAATACGGATCTTCTGTTTGAGAAGCATCAAATGTGTGCCAACCATTGAATTCATGATCATGACTTATGCCTTGAAGATTAATCACGGGAGGTTGATTGTTTACTTTAATTGTGAATGATTGAGTTATTGAATTTGAGCCACTAAATAATGTAACTTCCATCAGGTACCAACCATCGAGATTCTCAGTAATAGGTTCATTAATTTGAAAATTACCACTTTCTAACAATATTGAGGAAGTGAAGGAAGAACCTCCAGAGATAAAAGGCAATACTGTAGGTTCAGAGTACGATGTGGTTATTACAGTATTAATTGACATTTCAACATCATGAAACTCACCTGATTGGTAAGACCCAGCCCAGCCTCCAACTGACACTTCATTACTTTGATAAAGACCAGAAGGGGAGTTAATTAGAGTTAAACCGGTTAGTTTGGAATTAGAATCAGATTCAATCATGAAGATTACTCTCATTTCAGTGACTTTGTTTCCCATTAAATCCTCAGCAATGACTGAGACATAACAGACACATTCACCGGTTCGAAAATATTCTAAGTCAAATTCCCAAAACCACTGCGGGCGATTACTAGTACTAGGAATCTCTTCAAGTTCAGATTTGAGTTCACCTCCATCAAAATCTGAACCATTTTTCGAGACTCTCCAAGTCATCTTTGATGGGATCAATTCATCTTCAACAAATCCAGAAAAAGAAATTGTGTTTTCAGATACCGCGCCGTTCTCAACATCTATACTAATGAGGATAGGGTCATCGACATCACCAGCATCGCCCTGAACACTTGTAAAACAAGCCGAAAGACTTGCTAACAACAACAGCGAGACCAGTATTCTAGTAGAAATCAACAAACCTTCGACTTGTGTGCCTTTCTTGAACCTCGTGGAGTTTTGTGTGATTATCTTTCAGAAATCTGTAATTGCCATGATAACTCATCCAACCAGGTTCCAAGAGTATCCCGGTCTAGGAATTCATGGCTTGCTTCGGCTGTAAGAATACAATCACACGCAGCCGCTGCGAGTAATGCAGCATCAACCATATCGTGCCCTTGTCCAAGTGCTACCGCTAATGCGGTTGCTGCAGCATCGTGGAGGCCGATTTGCTGCTTGGGTGCAGAAGCACCGCATTCGAAATGTGTACGCTCACAATCTGCTTGATATAGTGTGATTCCATGAATTCCTCCTAATACAACCAAAGCATTCCAAGAATAGGTTTTGATTAATTTTTGGGCCGCACTATCTGAATCCTCACTTTCCAAACGGCGGCGCATTAATTCCATACCTCGCATTTCCACAATAACTACTGTAGCACCTCTGCTACGTTCTAGACCTGTGAGTTTAGGATCTACTATGACTGGAATGCCATGTTCTTTCGCCTTGTTAATCAATTTAGATGCCCCCTCTACATTTACTGCTCCTTTGTCATAGTCTGAAATTACAAGTGCGCAGCTGCCCTCTAATTTCTCCATAGCGTTGTCAACCAAGATGTGACTTACAGAGTCATCAATTAATTCAAGAGGGCCGCGATCCGCCTGTAATAGAATCTGGCTTTCATCTAAAAGACTCTCTCTGCTACCAAAAAATCGAATTTTTACTAAAGTATGTCGATTATCGACTACCTTCACTCCAGATATCGAAATGCCATCCTTCGATAACTCAGAAAGTATGGTGTCGCCTTCTCTATCATTTCCAACAAATGTATGAAAATCAACATCCATACCTATTGAATTAAGGCCGCGGGCAATGTGTGCAGCCGCTCCTGGGCTCTCATCTGTTTGGAATATCTTCAGCACCGGTACTGGAGCTATTGAATTGAGATTGTTGGCATATCCGTGATGATAACGGTCCAGCATAACATCTCCAACTAGAGTGACTTTGGAACCAGTCATTTTGTTCAAAGAAGAACGAAGCTTACGTAGGGTTTCTGTGCGAGATTCATCCATATCTTCCGCATTCATGGTTTATCCGAATAGAAGGAGATGAATGAGGTTTGGGGAACCGACTAACTCAAGGACGACTGTCTAACCGCCACATCATGAGTACGCAGACCTATGGTTGGACCTTTGACGGTTCTGCTGCAAATAGGTTAAGAGATAAATCTGCGATTGGTCGACCGATGGGTGAAGGCACATTATTACTCGCTCCTGCAGAAGTACTATTCTGCCACCATTATAGAAATACGCCTTTACCATCACCAGATTGGTTGGATTCTGTATTAGAAAATATGCCCTCGTTACTTTTTGAGTATTCTGTTCTTGAAGCTTTGCGGGTTCCTGGAAACAAAGTGGTTTTGCATTCAAATTTTGACGTATTCAATGTAGAATGTGATGTTGAATCATGGGGAGTTAGATGGTCTTCCGACCAAAAGCCAAATACTTCAGCACCAACTTCAGAAATTAGATGGTTTCACAGTAGTGATTTATTGAATCACTCTCAACTCTTAGAATGGGCTAATCGTGTTTCTGGAAAAAATAGGATTGCTGAAGTACTCATTGTCGACGATGAGTTTAGTGTCGTGACATACAGAGTCAAAGAAGTAAATCCAAACGGAGATATCCCTTGCAACAATTTACTTGGAGAATTAGCCAATATCAAAGGGGGGGTTGATGTAGATGGAGGTAGAATTTATCCTGCTGAAAATTGGCCCCATTCACAAATTGGAATACCTATAGAAGGTGGTATTTTTGTTGATTCTAATTTTTGTACAATAATTGATGACAAGTCAATGGATGAAGGGGCCTCTGTATTAGTAGACTTGCTTATGAGAGGTTTACACCCTAGGCCTGGATTCAAATATGGAACTGAATGGAGGTGTTATGACAAAATCATTGGAGAAGATCATGCACCATTCTTAGTCACACTTCCCTCAAAAGTACCAAGTGATTGGGGAGGAGCCTGTTTAGCATCAAGATTAGCTTCGGGAGTTAACAAAACTTGGTTGATTCCCGTAGAAAATGGCCCTAATTGGAAATATCTGACTGTAATCAGACCTCCAAACGATGCACGTTGGTCAAGTCCTAATAGACGCTGACTAGATCAATTCATCTCTAGGTATTTCAGTTGGATTGTCATCTTCCTTTATTATTGGTTTTTTACCACCTGTAGTCAAAGAAAGTGCAAGAAGGATCAAAATAATCATAATTCCATTACTAGGTTGAGAAAGCCAAGCAAGTGGGCTATCTCCATTGAAAGAAGATTGGGCTGTGAATTCAACAGGTATTCGTTGTTCAAGACCAAATGTATCAACAAATACTAATTCACCACGAGCCAACATTCCAGGTGTTAGTAAATTGTCAGGTTCCACCTCTAATATAACCGCAGGACAAGCCAATAACTCACCTTGTGTTTGCACAGTAGCAATTCTAGAAATTGCCCCATCTAATGCGATTGAATACGTTCTAGGGCCTTCTCCTTGACAATTGGGGCGAAGAGTAATCTCAGATGGTTTATCCCAAGGTATTACTGCTTCAAGAGCATCTGTACTTAATCGGTGGCCAACACTATACCAGTCTAAGTCTATGTCCCATGAGCCCTCCCCTATACAACCAACTGTCCCCTTTAGATAACCGGCGCTATTGGTTAATTGAATAGAAGGTAATAGTTCAATAGTTGATTCACCCGATTGAATTGAGACAAGACGAGCACCATCTTCTGCAAAAGAACTCGAAGAATGAATATCAATCTCGAGATCACAAGCATGAAGTGAATGGACGGAGGCATATATTGACTCACCAGATAGCACTTCCAATGGCCCAAATGATGGTAAAACATCAATCGAAGGTGATTCGGAAATTGGAGTGATATTGATTATGGCCTTATTTGATGTTAAATTATCAATAGATACCGTCCAAGTAACTAACCTTCCATGACTATCTCGTATAACCATCCCTTCTGCACCAATAATTTCGCCTTCAACAAAAGTATCTGTTGATGAACCTGCGTCCTTTCCTCTCTGAAGTGCTGCATCACCATCGGCCTCAATTATTTTCACCCAAGATTTACTTGGATCGGTATTAACTAGATTATTTGCCTCGTCTCCATTATTACGATTCTGATGTTCAACAAGAATGCCGTGTCCAGGCAATGCTGAATCGAAATTCACATCTCCGCGTAAAGTAAACCAAATCCATTCATTGGGTGCTATCTCAATTCTCAAAGAATTACCTCCGTTAGTAATTGGATATAACTCATATGAGCCTTCTTTACTAGTATCAATATCGATAAAACGAGACAGTCCTATGAGGTTCATCGATGAAGCACTAGGCATCGAAGGAGTTTCGCCGTCACCATTCCAGTTTCCACTTGCCATTATCCCCCAATCCCCAATACCGTTCCAATTACTCGTGGGTAATTCGTCATGAACATCATACAAATCTAAGGCGCCCATGGAATGCAATATTTCGTGAATAACAGTACCTAATCCCGAATCAGTTGAAGCTACTACATAATGTTCGATTTCCCATTCACCTACGGTCAAGGGGTCATCTAATAGAGAAAAATGGCTCCAAAGTGAGTTTGAATTGCCCGAACTTTCCTGAGGCGGGGCAGAATGAATCAATAGTACTCTATCTAATACTCCATCATTATTCAAGTCCCATGGAGCTAAGTTTTCTCCACTCAATACTTCACTAACGACACTAGAAAGAAGACTTTCAACTCCCTTACCATCTGAACCATAGTCTCTTTCTCCACCGACATCTTCACCCCATTGTCTAACTCCATTCGGAGCGTTCCAAACTTCTTGAATTTCAATTTCAAGTTCGGTTTGCCCATCTGTCATGACATTGATATAATCTTCAGCAGAACACATTGAACAACCGGCTCCAGCAAACATATCCGCCACATTAGAAGGAGAAATTGGGTTATTAGGGAAAGAAACTGGTAATACTAACCATTTCTCACTAGTTTGGATTGAAGTATAGGGATAGTCCTCTTGAGAAGGAGGTGGAGTTGATTTCTCGGCCCAATCATCGATTGAATTAGGATAAAAATGGACCATGATGGCACTCAACAAAAGAGTAGTGACGACTACAGTACGCCATGTACTCATACCATCAACGGATGGTTTCACTCCCTTGAAAGGAACGGATATGTGAGTCCATGAATGTCAATTGTCTGATGATTCATTATATTGCGATAAGAATAGTGACAACGATTGAGATCTCCACTTTTCATTAACGGCCTTAGACTCGTCCATCCAACTCAGGCCATTGATATGTATATTCAAATCATATAGAGAATCATGAACCTTTTTGGGTACAGGTGAACCATCACAACCAGTTAATACAAATTGTGTTAAATTGTATCTTAGAGCCATCTCAATAAGAGCATCCTGTTCATTTCGTTCAAGACATAATGCTGTACAATTAAGGAAAGCAACACCACCGCAGCCCTCTCTCGAAGGGATTGGAGGACTTGCGCCTTCACATGAACAATCCAAAATAGCGAGCCTTTGGATAGTTCCGTCTAGAGCCTGTTTAGAAGAAATATCAAATCTTTTCGCACCAATTGGTGCTGATGGAATCGTACGCGATATTGCATCAGCAATTGCCATGCTAGAAATAGCAATAATCACTCTAATTCCTTCAAAAACATCAGGCAGTGTGAGTATCAGCAAGCCTCCACAAATCAAATATATCTTTGAAGAAAAGGTGGATGAAATATCAAGAAAACCCAATAAACGAGCAAGGCTTGTTGAAAAGGTTGCTACAAAACCTACTATCACAATCCAAGAAATACCACTAGCGAGAGAGAATATTTCCTTCGCATCATAACGAGGTGAAACATTCTCAATTGAGTCAAACACAGATACGCCATCGACATATGTAGGAATCATCGAAAACCAAACATACCATAGAATTAGAGGGATTGTGAATATGTTCCCTAGAAGGAAAAAATCCAACCATTTTCGTTCTTCTGCGAGTAGTCCGGGACGAATAAATCTACGCATATCATAGCAAAAAATAGGCAAAACAGTTACTACAGCTAAGATGATAATTGCAGACCAACGAATCTCCAACCAATCGTAGGGCCCATAGACTGACAAAGCACCAGAAGGAGAATGAGAGAGAGTCCATGAGGATATCAGATCATCGACAAAATAGGTCCAAATTGCCATTGTAAAAAAAAGTGAAATGGCCAATCTGCGAAGGATATTATGTAACGGAATTAAGTGGTCCTCAACCGGTACAAGCCGGTCAGAAGAGACACGAATTGTCATCTCACATCACGTCATGGACTGTTTGCTCTGCTTTGGCTGAACGAATCGTTCTGTAGACCCCATAAGTAGCCCAAGCAGAAACAAAGAAGGTAGCGCCGATGATGAAGTCATCTTGACCCCCATTTGCAGTCCAGTTGACGGCCATTACGAAGGTAACTAATGCAATTAGACCCCGGCGGAGCCCTTGAGGGTAAGCTAATTCCATTGCTAGGAATTCGGGTCCTGTTTCGTAACGTCGTTCCATGATCTCACGCTGGAATACAGCACCCACTAGAAGTGCGGTAAGTGAAGTCCAGTAGAATAGATTACCTTTCTCAAAAATTGTATTGGAGAGGGCTTCTTGGTGCTCGGCTTCCTTCTCCGCTTCTGATTCCTCAATAACAAATAAGGTATCGTAGTCACCCACTGATATGGTTCGCGTCTCAAGAGTTGCGGCATTATCATTCACTTCAATAGTTCCTGGTGCAAGAATGGAAAATGTCAGAGTATTCCAGTAATCCCCCTCATCGGGTAAGCCACTATTATCTACAGAATTGCCGACTAACCAAAAGTGAACGTCTCCAATATTTTCGGAGGGGGCGCTCCAAGTAAGCACCCATACTCCATTGCTAGTAGCAGAGTGAGAGACATCGTCGGCATTATCTTCTGCATCTCTAAGATCTTGTGAAGATTCCCAAGTGAAATCGCCAACACCTGAAGATGAGAGTAAGAAGCCGGCTTTAGTGTTGCCATCAGCTCCTGCAAGCGTAGTTGAATCTGCTACTGTAATAGTCATTTGATATGATTCACCTGAATCATACATCACAGGAACTCCGGTAATCATTACAACAGCCCTGTCACCAGCCGCACCATTGCCATGACAAGTACACCCGTAACGTGAGGTTTCATTATCTTCAGAATTTTTTGCAGGGGGACCTTGGCTATTTGCAATTACTGGAATTGCCAGTAAAGCAACAAGTAATATTGCTATCATGAATCGCGGAGTTCGGTTACTCATGCAATCACCTACGCCTCTTCGACCGTTGTCAATCTCATAACCGTTGCTCGCTCGCCTCCCTAAGGGAGGCGGGAAAATTAGAGCTCCTTAACCGCGGAATTCAACTCATTCATCATCTTCTTTCCATCTCCGAAGAGCATCATTGTCTTATCCATGTAAAATAAATCATTGTCCACTCCTGCATACCCAACGGAAAGACTGCGCTTGATGATTACAACAGTGCTTGCCTTATCCACATCTATGATTGGCATACCTGCCAGAGGACCTTCTTTGGTTCGAGCAACTGGATTGCAGGTGTCATTTGCACCGATGACTAGGGCAATGTCTGCTTCGGGTAATTCTGGATTAATTTCATCCATTTCAATTAGTTGATCATAAGGGACATTAGCTTCGGCAAGAAGTACATTCATGTGTCCGGGCATCCTTCCTGCTACTGGATGAATAGCATATTTTACCTCAGTGTCGAACCTTTCAGATACCAAGTCTGCAAACTCCTTGACTTGATGTTGGCATTGACTTACTGCCATCCCATAACCAGGGACAATGATAATCTTCTGTGCTCCATCTACCATCATCGCAACTTCATCAGCATCACTACCAACTTTAGTACGAGTTACTTGTTCCTTATCTGAACCACCAAAGGACTTGAACAAGACATCCTTTAGTTCCCTATTCATTGCCTTACACATAATGAATGTGAGGATTAAACCACTAGCACCAACAAGGGAACCTGCAACAATTAGAACACTGTTGCCAATTATAAATCCTGTAAATGCTGCTGCAATACCAGATAGTGAATTGAGTAGTGATACCACCACAGGCATGTCAGCCCCACCAATTGGAAGAACCAATAATACACCAAGTAAGCAAGATATGCCTATGATTGCAAAGAGGTAGTCTGTATTTGTTGGATCATCAATTGAAAGATAGATGAATCCTAGAACTCCAAAGAAAAGTATTGCCTTAATTGGGTTGAGCCATCCTGGACCCCACGTTGGTGTGCGAATCCATTTGCCAAATATCTCCACGCCGCCCTTGAGTTTCAGCATTGCAAGTAGTGAACCAGTAAGAGTCATCCAACCTACTAATGCAGACAATCCAGCAGCGACTACAACGACTTGCAAATCCAAGCCTGTTGGTAATTCCAAACTAGAGTCCTCTATGTATTTCCAAGATTCAGAAAGTGCAACTAATGCAGATGCAGCTCCACCAAAGCCGTTGAACAGAGCCACCATCTCCGGCATCCCTGTCATTTCAACTCGTATGGCCATAATAGCTCCAATTAGTGAACCAATTAGTAATCCTGAACCGATCAGAATCCAGCCTTCAATGCCATCACCCCATTGCATTTCTGCGACTGTGGTCAAGACGGCTACTAACATGCCCATTGCACCTAATTGATTTCCACGTGGTGCAGTTCTAGGGTGACCAAGTTGCTTCAATCCAAATATGAAAAGTGCTGCCGAGAACAGGTAACCAATACTAACCCAATCGCCTAGCATCACTTATCCCTCCTCTTTTTTCCAGCAATCATATTCAACATCCTATTAGTAACAGCAAATCCACCTACCACGTTAATCATCGCAAGAACAACTGCAACAAATGCGAGTAAACCACTGACTAAGGTATCTCCACTTTCGTATACAACATTAGCACCAATAAGAGCACCAACAATACTGATTCCAGAAATTGCATTGGCACCACTCATCAAAGGAGTGTGCAAGGTTGCTGGAACTTTAGTGATTAATTCAAAACCAAGGAAAATGGAAAGCACGAATAGAGTGATTGAGCCGATAAGCATTGCAGGATCCATCAGAGAACACCTCCTAGACGAGTTTGCTTACTATGCATCTGCCCTTCAGAGCAAATCAATACGCCACCCATTCCTGCTACATGGAAATCAGAATCTTCTGGAGCGCCGACCAAAACATCGTCATCTTCTGAAATTACTATCTCACCATCCTTCATTATTGAAGTGATGAATGTGGTTAAGTTATTTGAATACAACATCGATGCTGTGTTAGCCAAGGTTCCAGGTAAATTTGTTGTGCCAACAATAATCACTCCATTTTGAGTTGTGTAAACTTCGCCTGCCTTAGTGTCTTCACAATTACCACCCACATCGGCATTCATGTCAACAATTACTGCACCGGCCTTGAAGTTGGCAACTGCAGAACTTGGAACGGTAATAGGTGCTGGGCGACCAAAAATACGAGCAGTTGTGATTATGATATCTGCTTCGCTGGCAACTCCACAAACTGTATCGTTAACCTTCTGAATAAATTCAGGTGTTAGCGGTTTAGCGTAACCCGATTCATCCTCAAAGTCATCCATACCATCGACTTCAATAAATCGACCTCCGACAGATTCGATTTGCTCGGCTGCTGACTTTCTAACGTCAGAAGCATAAACAATAGCTCCTAATCTCTTGGCTGTAGCAATAGCTTGCAATCCAGCTACTCCACTACCCATGACTACTACTTTGGCAGGACGTACGGTTCCAGCAGAGGTTGTCATCATAGGAATTCCTCTTGCTACAGATGCTGCGCCAAGGAGAACAGCCTTGTATCCTGCAAGATTGTCTTGACTAGAATTAACATCCATTGATTGAGCACGAGATAATCGTCTAGGAATCATGTCCATGGACAGCAACACAACCTTGGCATCTAGACATCCCTGTACCTTCTTTGGGTTACGGAATGGATCTGCGACACAAGCGACTATCTGCCCTTGACTTAGTTCGGATATGTTAGGGAGGTGAATTGAAATTAGGACAGGAGCACTAATTGCCTCGTTCCGTTCAACAATAATTCCACCATAATTTTCGTACTCTGAATCTAAGTAACTAGCTGCGACACCTGCTCCCGATTGGATAACAACTTCAAATCCAGCCTTAGTCAATTTCTTAACCGATTTAGGCACTATCGCCACACGATTTTCTCCTTCAGGCTCTGTAAGAACTCCAAGTCTCAACAATATCACACACCACCGTCTGAGCCGTAGGCTCAAGCAGGATATATCACTCGACTAGAACTAGATTATTGAATCAAACGGATGGTGTAGTTCCTACACTTACTCAAAGATGTGTTGAAGTATTCGCTCACTAAAGGCTAAGGGTTGAATTCTAACCCCCCCCATTGAGGATATCTAATGCGACCTACTTCAGAGAAGGAATTACGAACACCGATACGAGTTGCCGTCACCGGAGCTGCTGGAAATATTGGATACGCCTTGTTGTGGCGGATTGCAAGTGGTGATTGCTTTGGAGCCAATCAGCCAGTCATTCTGCAGTTACTTGAAATCCCCCCTGGGATGCAGCGCCTCGAGGGTGTAATAATGGAACTGAGAGACTCTGCGTTTCCGTTGGTACACGACATTATAGGCACAGATGACCCAAAGATTGCGTTTAACGAAGCCGAAGCGATTTTCCTTGTTGGGTCTCGACCGCGGACAAAAGACATGGATCGTGCAGACCTTGTTGCAGCCAATGGACCTATCTTTGTAGGTCAGGGTAAGGCAATCGATGCGGTCTCTTCACGCAATGTGAAAGTGATCACTGTGGGTAATCCCTGCAATACCAATGCGCTGATTGCCTCCGCTAATGCACCGGGCATTTCATCTCGACAATTTACCGCTATGACTCGCCTCGACCAGAACCGAGCGGTGGGTCTGATAGCACAGCACGCCGGTGTTCCAGCCTCAAAGGTTCACGACGTATTCATCTGGGGTAATCACGCCAATACAATGTACCCAGACCCACGTTTTGGGACTGTCGACGGTCGCTCGGTGACTGAAATGTTCGATAGTGATTGGCTAGAAGGCTCCTTCCTCGATACTGTAGCTACTCGTGGAAAGGCGATCATAATGGCGCGCGGTGCATCTTCCGCCGCATCTGCAGCTTCGGCGGCCGTGGACCACATGCACGACTGGTGGCTAGGCTCGAACGGACGCATCGTATCCATGGCGCTCCCTTCGGAAGGCTGGTACGGAGTACCCGAGGGGCTTGTGTTTAGTTTCCCATGTCGTTGTGAAGGCGGCGAAGTGATTGTGGTGGATGACCTCACCGTTAACGCATTCGCGCAGGCGAAGATTGACGAGAATGTCGCGGCACTCCTCGGAGAGAGAGATGCTGTGAGCGACCTATTGTAGGCAACGGTGCCACAGATTAATCACAAAGTAATCTAATTGCTTGTATATTGAGCCGTTGGTTTCATCGGCCGAACTACACTCACACAGACTGATGAACGACCCTCGCCGGCACCTTCATCTCGAACATGATGGGAAATTGCTATTGGTTGATTTACAAGGTAAAGGGCCTGCCATCCCTCAAATGGGAAGGAAAGGAGATGGTGGATTCTCGATTCGGCTTCCAACCCCCGAAGAAGCAGCAGAAATGGGCTTGACTTGGAAAGTTAACCGAACTAATAGGTTTAGACTAGGTCAAGAAATGCACGAGGTAATCGTAGCAATTCCTGAAATTCCTTGGCCAGGAGGGTGGGCTTGGAAAGATGCGGTCATCAGTGACAGCGAGGTTGACCCAGTAGCGAGGGAGTCGGTGTATCGTACACTTCACAGAGTAGTAAGTAAAGTAGTGATTACAAATCCCTCAAATGAAGTTTTGATGGCCAAAGTTACTAGAGGATTTTTCACCGGTTGTTGGACTTTACCAGGGGGATTTGTTGATTATGGAGAGCACCCAAGAGAAGGTGCTGAACGTGAAGCCTTGGAAGAGTTGGGCATCCACATCCGCATCCCAGATCCAATTGGGGAGACTAGTCAGGGATTTGGTAAAGAATCGGAAACGATAATCAGACAAGAAATATTCACTCCTGATGGAATCTGTTGGCTCTCCTTTACCTACAAATGTGAAGCAGACATACCTGCAGAAGAAATTGTACCGAAGGATGATGAAATTGAGGAAGCAAAATGGTTCAGTAAAGAAGAGGCATTATCTGTGGCTGTTTCTTTATTTGACATTGAAGCCATCCAAAAATTCCTCTAGAAGAATACTGCTTACGCTCTTCGAAGATTGATGGTGGGCCTGCCTGGATTTGAACCAGAGTCTGTTCGTCCCAAACGAACAAGCATAGACCAGACTAACCCACAGGCCCGTGGGTATTCGGGCCACCAATGAACCACTTATGGATTTGACTAAAGCCAAAGCCAAGAATTAGGAGCAGAACGAATTATCACACCTTGAACCTCAGCCATACCTAGAATTTCTTCTGCCGTTGGATTTTCAACTCCCTTTTCCATTAACTTTTGAGTTAACTTATCCATTGTCAAAATTCCATCTGAATTAGTAGAATCTAGCATTATACCATGGATTTTTTCAACACCCACACGTTGATTTTGATTTCTTTTTGTTTTTTCTTTTTTCAGACGTGCCTCGACCTCACCACGGATCTCTTCGGGAAGATTTGCTGAAGATACTGCACGGAAAAGTTCTGTCGAATTAGAATGGGAACTTTTGGTAACTAATCGTTTAGATTCACCACAACGGGCGCAACTAGGCTTCGAGCCTGCCCTACTTCCAAATGAATTTCCACAATGGCATTTGATTAGTAGCCAGCGTACCTCGTCCTCTTCCACATACCTTGCTATGTTTCAGGGTTCAAGAGTTTTCTGACAGATTCTTATTCAAACAGAATCATGAATCAGCATACCGTCGGCACATCATGCAATCAGCCCGTGCTACGGTAGGATGGATTGGATTTGCATTATTATTCGGGCTATCGCTTAGAGCTTTGATTCGGGATGAATCTCTTACAATGGAAGTATGGACATATCTTCTACTAATGCCAATAGCACTAACCTTTGCATTCAGTACGAGGATATTTAGTACACTGGGAATTCATGAAGAATCTGAAATTGTTGATGAAGAAACTGAAGATGTAGATTCCGAGAATCACACTGAGGCACCTGACCCTGAAGATGCTGGATTCGATATTCCTGTAATGTGAATTATTATTCACTTTAGACGTAGAGTCTCAAGATTAGCAGGAGCGTAGGTTTGGACGCGGAATTCATCTCTAAGCCCTTGGCGGAAAGCGTTGCAGGTTTTTGGATCCCCGTGATGACAAATGATTTTCCTAGGCGTTGGATTTAGTGCTTTGACATAATCCATCAGTTGACGCCTATCTGAATGGCCACTAAATCCATCAATAGTTACTACATTACAAGCAATAGGAACCATGTGTGTCTTCCCCTTATCCATCAAAGGCACTTCTGCATGGCCTTGTTGAAGACGTCGGCCAAGAGTTCCGGAGGCTTGGTAGCCAACGAAGCAAAGTGTGTTATTTATTTCAGGGGCCCAGTGTTTGAAATACTCGATAACAGGGCCACCTGTCATCATTCCAGATGTTGCAAGTACAATACATGGAGATGGATCATAAAGTATTGATTCTCTTTGATCCCGGCTATCCACCTGCTTAAACCAAGTTGAATTGAATGGATTTTCCATACCGCCCTTCAGAACCTTGGAACGTAAGTCCCGATTAAGGAAATCAGGGTGGCTAGCATGAATGGCGGTGGCTTCAGCAATCATCCCATCAAGCCAAACTGTAACTGGTTTAACTTCACCAGACTTGAATAGTTGGTCGATAGCAATCATAACCTCCTGAGAACGACCTACTGCGAAAACAGGGCAGAATATTTTTCCACCTCGAGAAAGTGCAAGTCGGATTAAATCCTGTAATTCCTGAGTTGCATCTTGCCTATTTGGTTGGAAATCTTGAGGACCACCATATGTTGACTCAATGACTAAAGTTTCGACTTTGGGGAATCGCACTGTAGCGGCATCGAATAACCATGAACGCTCATATTTAATATCGCCAGAGAATAATAATCTGTGCTCAGAATTACCTTCACCAATCTGCATGTATACACTAGACGAACCTAGAATGTGGCCCGCATTCTCTAAAGTTACCTTGACATCAGGAGCGACGTCTGTTTTATCACCCCACTTGATATCCACGACATGCTTGATACATTCTTGGATATCAGCCTTGGAGTAAGGTGCTTCTGCGCCTTCTGCCTGAGCGACTTTGATGTAATCCATCTGAAGTAAGGTCATCAAATCCCTAGTAGGTGGTGTGCAATATACAGGGCCTCGATAGCCATAGCGGAACAACACAGGAAGCATTGCAATGTGGTCAACGTGTGCATGAGTTAGGACAATGGCATCTAAATTGTCTAACGGAAGTAGTTCTGGCGCATTGAAGAAGGGTTGAACTTCACTTCTATTCATAGTTGGTTTCGCACCACAGTCAACTAGCACTCTCGATTCATTAGTTGTGACGAGGTGCATTGCTCGACCTACTTCTCTATAGGAACCTAAAGCGGTAATCCGAACCCAGGGCTCTCCTGATCTTTTCGGACGATAAATTCGAGTTCCGAATTTTCGCAATAATGCCTTCCTTTCATCTGCTAACTCTTTTCTGTAACGCCTGATGTCATGTTGAGTTCGACTCTCGAAAGCAGGAGCTCTGTCTATAGAAATAAGCCAACCAACTTCATCTCTCAAAGATTTGACGTGAACCCCTTTTGGACCAACAGCAGCAGCAGGGTCATCGCACTCTAAAGTCACCTCTGAAAGTGCTGGGTCCAACCATACATTACGAACTTCGGCCTCAGGGGGGATTATCTCGTTGACTTTTTGTCGAACAGTTTCTTCATCAGCAAGTATGCTAGGGTGTGGCCGTATAATCACTCGCCGTTTCACATCCTTCGCTATTTTCACTGTCAATGATTGCCCTGAACCTCCAAAAGCCTCAGGTTGAGGCGTGATAATGGCAATAGAGCCCGCTTCAAGATCTACTTCGTAATCGATATTCTCAGGCACGAGTTTTGATACTCTCTGCTTCACTTCTGATAATGTCAGTCTCATTTAATCCCTCCCGGGCTAAACTCCACCCTCGTCAGCAAGCCCAAATTGGGCAGTGCGGCCAAAGCCGTGGAGTAAATTCAGAGGCTTGAGAGAAGGCTCTTGACCTCTGCCTCAGATAACTGCTGGAAGCCCTTGTCTTTGGTTATAACGGCCAAATCCATGCCATTTCCACTTGCAGCATCTCTTTGCGCAGAAGCCAATAGTGCCTTTGCTGCGACTTTTAGAGCTTGATTTTGAGTCATGCCATCCTTGTATTGATCCTCAAGGACACCGTACATGTAAGGACTACCTGAACCAGTTGCACAGTAAACATCAGGGATTGCACCTCCGGCTGAATCGATACTGTAAACACTAGGTCCATCTTCATCAGTACCTACAATCAGAAGTTGGACATAGTGAGGACGGCCGACAAGTATGTTGGCAGTTAGAGTAGCGGCACCGCGAACGGTCATTTGTTGACTACGCTTTAGTTCGTAAAGACGTAATTCGGCTACTAATGTACGAGATAATGACTGGGCATGTCCAACTAATCCTGCTGTAGTTAATGCTACATTATTCGATATTTTGAATAGTTTTTTCACACTTTTGTTAGCAATGAAATGTCCCATAGTTGCTCGATGATCCGCGCCAACTACAACTCCTCCATCGAAGGTTATACCTATGGTGCTAGTACCAGTCTTTACAGCATCAGTTATCGCATCCATGTCAATTCACCCGCATAGGAGACATTCCCAGCAGTAACGACTCAATTCCGGCCCCTTATCAATCCCACGGGATAAAGAGATGAAAGAAGGTGGTCTCAACATACCCTAACTTACCCTCGAATATGACCGTATTACTCAAGGGCCATGAGTAAGCCGTTAGTAATGTGGCGAGAGGGGGACGAGAGGAGCCTCGATGGATTGAGATGCCTAGTGTGCCAGCACAAAGTGGCGCTCAATCGATTGATGCAGGTCAAGATTACCATGATTTGGGTGAATTATTTGTAGATGCTCCAATTTCTAGAGGAGAAGGTGACATCATAGTTCACAGAGCTGTATTAGATGACGTAACCGGCATTCCTCAATTATTAGACTGGGTATCTGATGGCGACATAGTGATACTGGAAATGAGTCGATTGATATCGACAGAAACTGAATTGCGCATTGCCGTAGATAGAATACAGTCTTTCATTGAAGGAGATTTAGCGGGGGAAGTAATTCGGTTGGGTCAAAATCGCCTTTTGCTACTTCCTGCATCATTTGATATTTCAGAAGCTGAAAACAAACGGTTCTGAGGGGGGCCGATATGGAAAGCACAATTGAACAGGATTGCCCTATTTGTCATTCTGAGGCTGGACTGACATTAATTGTCCATAGTTCAGAAATACCTTACTTTGGTGAACATACAGAAATGACGCTCGCCTGCGATTCTTGTGGGTGGAGACATACTGATTTCATTCCAGCAGAGGGGAGGAAAGCAAGTGCTTGGTCAATGAACATCAGTGAAAGAGATCATCTGAATACTCGCGTAGTCCGCTCATCTTCATGCACAGTTAGAATAGTTGAATTAGGGCTTGAAGTGGAACCTGGTGATAATGCAACAGGTTATATTTCAAACATTGAAGGAGTTCTTAATCGGTTTGAAGATGCAATAGGTATTATTCTACGCTCCGCTATACTTGAAGGAGAAGAAGAAATTGACACCGTTGAAGCGTGTCAAGAATTAATTTCAAAGTTGAATTTAATTAAAAATGGAGAAGATATTGCTGAAATTTTACTATTAGACCCGATGGGGCATTCGCAAATTCTCCATAAGGATGCTAAGAATTGGGATTTGAGTGATGAAGAGATTGCTAGCCTAGAAACTGGTCCTCAAATACCGGTGATTGACACCTCTGACTTGACTGAATAATTATTCAAAGTGCATCAGGTGCAAGGAACTCATCCAAACGGTCAGCCCACATATCTTTCTTATCAGACAAATCAGTTAGCCACTCCGTGGCACGATCAATACAGATTTGTTTAATCTCACCTGCCAGTAATCTTCCAGATTCGTATTCTCGAGCAATACGGGTCAACTCTGCATCATCAGACTCGAAGAAGAACTGAAGATATTGGAATGCTACATCCTTGGAACAATCACCACCATGCATTCTATGTTCTTCAACAGTAGGTTGGCCGCCGGAATGTGCCTTCTTCACTTTCTTAGTCATCGATTCGATTGAATCATCCATGAAAATGGTAGTTTCAGGTCGTGAAGAAGACATTTTGTCACCAGTCATCCCTATTGCGAATCGATGATACGTAGAGCATGGAGGCATTAGCCCCATCCCTCCAAGTTGCCTTTCAAGAGAAAGAACACACATCCGAACTTGAGCTATATCCGCTACTTTTGCCCCAGGTATGTCAAGAGTGCCATGCTTAGGATTAGGAATGTAGTCTGAGTATCCCATTGGTGCAATGCTAGTCTTCAATTTCTCAAATATATCATCTCTAGTCGCGCGGTCGACTCTACCATTAGGGGATACTCCGAAAATCTCTTGATTGGAATCTTGTACAGACAAAGCGACAGTAATTCCACCATTCTTGCGTGGTTTGACATTGAACCAGTGAGTTTTGCCTGCAATTCCTCTAGTCAATCGAAGATGAGGGTCTTGGTCAACTCCAACAGGTACTACAATTGGACGAAGCCCACCGAATTCCTCCAATTGAGGGTGAATGATGTCGCCGGCCTGAATCAATGGTGCTTGGACGTGGGCTAGATTAGTATCGCCTTTGAATCCATAAATTGATTCGAACTCTGAAAGATTTGTTCGCTTTCCTAGAGTAAAAGCAAGGCGCTGGACTGCTGAACGACTGCTCTGGAAATAGATATTTGTCGAATCCGGGTCTAGACCAAGTGCTGCATAATTGTGAACGTATTCAGTTATTGCATTTTCACGACCTTTTGCCAAACTAGTGCCCCGGGTAGCAAGAGCCTCCAAGTCAGCTACTGTTACTGTGATATCCGCACCTTGTTCTTGGAACCAGCGAACTTGATCTATTACCATAGAGTGGCCTAGATGCATCTTTCCACTTGGCATTAATCCAGTGAGTACTCCAAAAGGTTCTGAACGCTTCATGCATCCGAGTACTACATCGAGATCACGGTGAGCGAAAACAATTCCTCTACGATGTAGCATACTGGGGTTTGGTATGCGACTAACATCAATACTCCCTAGACCGAATTGGTCTCTAATTCGCGCATAGTCTGTCGACTGTTGCGATGCCCATGGATCAATGCGAGTACTGTTGTCCACACCTCGACGCGTATGCACTCCTCAATCAACTAATCGCTGTGAAAGACCTACAAAGTGCCAACCACAGCCCTCTATATCCAACACCACCCCCGGTAAGTATGGCCGTCATCCACTGCTTCGGTGCGGGGCTTGTGGGTTCATTTGTTGCGAAGAAATTGGCAGATAGTGGGCACGAGGTTCACGTTCATGACCTCAACCCTAGTGGAGCAGTAGTCGGTTATCCAAATATTACCATTCACCAAGGTGATGCACAAGAAGCATGTGAGGAGCTTGATGTTGAATATGATCACGTAGATATTGCCGTGAATATGCTGCCAGGAAACATAGGTCATGCAATAACCACAATAATGGCAGAATCAGGAATTCCTACAGTAGACCTTAGTTTCAGCGAACTTACTGCAGACAGAGACGACGAAAAGGCTAGAGATTGGGGTGCTAGAGTACTCTGGGATGTAGGAATAGCCCCTGGACTCTCAAACATGTTATTGGCAGAAGCCTACAGAGTCATGGGGCCTCTTCAGAAGGCTGAGGTTCGTGTTGGTGGGAACCCAACGGGCCCAACAGGAAACTGGAACTACATGGCTCCTTTTTCACCGAAAGACGTTATTGCAGAATACACACGTCCAGCTAGAGTTGTAAGAGATGGAGAGCAGGTCACTCTCCCTGCTTTGTCCGAAAGGCACATGATTGAAGTTCCTGAAAGAGGGCAAATGGAAGCCTTCCTTACTGATGGACTGCGTTCAGTTCTGAATTCTATACCCGCAGTTGAGATGTCCGAGTACACGGTAAGGTGGCCTGGTCACATTCAGAAATACATTGATGAGAGAGATTCAGGAGATTTGAATGAAGAAAAATTGCTTCACGAATGGTGGTTTAACCCGAAAACACCTGAGTTCACTTGGATGGAAGTTGCAGCAACGGATCATGATGGGAATTGTATGAGATGGGAAGTGAGTGACTATGGAGGAGATGATGGTTCGTCAATGGCACGAACAACGGGATTAGTCACAGTTGGGTGCGTAGAGGCTTGGCTTGATAATCCAAATATGCTACCACCAGGAGTACATGCACCTGAGGCTCTAGCACCAGAAATTGTTTCTAGAATCATTGATACAATGCGCTCGGAAAGAGTTTGCATAGAAGGCCCCGATATTGTGCTTTGAATCAAAGGGTACCCTAGTGTACGCGGGCATACACCAGAGGCCCATCATTACGGCTCATGCAATTTTCTCTACACATTATGCCGGGCCAAAGATGAAGGGGTGCCCCCAATGGCA
>Ga0208766_1000147_pt1 | contig 36733 bp, 24 predicted proteins | sample ETN01SmetaG_3_FD_185792 | JGI IMG/M metagenome (GOLD analysis project Ga0208766, IMG submission 185792) | Marine microbial and viral communities from oxygen minimum zone, Eastern Pacific Ocean - ETNP2014F12-01SV263 (SPAdes) (version 2) | ecosystem: Environmental > Aquatic > Marine > Oceanic ... | reverse complement strand
ATCTCTCTTATACCATGCATGTGTGAACTCAATAAGTGTCTTACCTACAATCTCTCGATGTGCAATCGTCATATTATTGCAAAAATCACGTCCTCCTTGGCCAAGGAGGTCTGCAGTCCATTTTTCATTCTGAACAATTGCCTGACAAATAGGGTCATATGGGTCCATCCCCTCTAGGGAAGGCAGTTCATCTTCCCAAAGTTTTTCAATCAAGTACCGATCGTGATTACCGCGTATGAAGACACACTTTGGAATACTCTTTAGTTTTTCAAGTGTTGCCTCAGGTTCGGGACCCAAGGCAAAACAGTCTCCCAAACAAATGATTTGATCGATATTATCTTTTTCATTTATTATGGTGAATGCTTTTTCAAGCGATGCCAAATTCGAATGAATATCTGTAATAATTGCAAAGGTTTTCGAGTCCATTATCTCTAAATATACTTTTTTTAGATTTTGCTTAGCAAGTCCTTTGATAGTTATGTGATAATTTTCACATTTGTTGAAGTTTGTTTATCAAAGTAAATTTTTTAGTAGGTAAATATAAATTGAATTAACTATTTAATAGGCTAGTTGTAATACAAAAAACTATGGCAAATAATTATCCAATTATCTTTGGGATAGGTAATCCACTCATTGATGTAGTTATAAAAGCATCTGAGAAAGATCTCACATCTTTAGGATTAACTAAGGGAACAATGCAGCTTGTCGATGAAAAGCGACAAGAACAAATAATCAATTATTTTAAAGGAACAAAAAATAATTATTTTCCAGGAGGCTCAGCACCAAACACCATATTGGCCTGTTCTGGATTAGGAATACACTCCCATATTGCTGGGAAAATTGGGAAAGATGAATTGGGCAATACATATATTGAACGTGTTAATGAATATGGTGCTGATTCTGGTATAGTTTTTGGTGATGGCAGAACAGGTTCTAGCATAATCCTTGTTACACCCGATGGTGAAAGGACCATGAACACCCATCTTGGCATGTGTCAAGAATATGGTTCCAATGACATTGATGAAGAAAAACTATCAAAAGCGAAATTTTTTTATTTCACAGGTTATATGTGGGATACAGATTCTCAGAAATCAGCAATCAAAAACGCAATTCAAATAGCACAGAACAATAAGGTTAAGATCGTCTTTGATGTTGCAGATCCATTTGCAGTGGATCGAAATAGAGATTCATTTCTTAGAATGATAGAAAAAGATGTAGATATTGTTTTTGCAAATCAATCAGAACTAAAGATCTTATTGGATTCTGAAGATATAGATTTTTGCGTTGATAACCTTATGGAGATCGTTAATAGTGGTGGTATTAAATTAGGGAAAGAAGGTTCTTTGATCTTTGATAATAACAAAAAATATGTAATTAAACCCAGTCCAATACTTGCGAAAGACTCTACTGGAGCAGGAGATATGTATGCTGCTGGATTTTTAACATCCATAGCAAAGGGTGAGGAATATGGCAGTGCAGGTGAGATAGCGGTGCATTTAGCGGAAGAGATTATCCAGGTTCAAGGTGCACAATTTGCAAAAGATGTGATTGTGCACTTAGCAAAAAAAATATTATAAGAACTTTTATAAAATTAATTAAATACAAATTCTTGGACGAATAATTACCTTTCAATTAAATTAGAAAACTTTGAATAAACATTTTTACAAAGGACGACCCTATGACAATGAATAAAATTATAACTTCTTTAGGTATATTTATTTTCACCATTTCAATAATGTCATGTTCTAGTCAGGAATACACAACTGCAAAATTGGCAATACAACAGTCAGATTTTTCTAAGGCAGCAGAGTGGCTACCAAAGGCAATGGCCGTTGAGCCGGACAATCCTGAAATTCCTATGGTCATGGCAATAGAGATACATGCTCAGAATGAAAATTGGGGAGATATGATAATTCTATTTGACAGAGCAATGGAAGTAAATGCTGAAAAGGTCATTGAAATAAGAGGTGCTTTTATTTCTGTGAAAGATGCTGTGAGTAATTATGTGGATTTTTATTGGGCAAAAGAATTCAACGCAGGGGTAGCACAATTCAAGAAGATGCAGGATGACCCTGATAATAAACAAGAATATCTTGGATTGGCAATTGAGCATTTTTCAAATGCAGTATTGATTAATCCATCAGATGCAAATTCTCATGCAACTCTTGCTAAGTGTTATTTGGATAAAGGAGATAATGAATCTGCCAAGGCTGCGGTACTAGTTTCTGTAGAAAAAAATCCTGAAAGCTTTGAGGCTAATTTTAGTGCAGCTCAGATTCTGGGACGTACAGGTAGCTCAAGTGATGAAATATTACCCTATTATGTAAAGGCAACCGAGATTGAACCCTCAAATAGTAAACTTCTTCGAGAATTGGCTGGGGCATACTATGATCTTGGACAAAAAGAGAGATCCATACAAGTTTTCGAAAATGCAATTGCAAATGAGAAAAATGATACAACTAAGGCCGACCTTTATTTTAATCTTGGGGTTATACATAATCAGATGAATAATTATGAGGCCGCGGAATTAGCTTTTGATGAGGCATTCTTCCTCAATGAAGAAGATTTTGAAGCAGCTCTGGGAATGGCAAGGTCATATGAAGGTCTAGGTGATAATTATTTAAATGGTTCAGACGGTTTTGAAAAAGATTTGAATGAAGCCTCACGATGGTATAGGAAAGCGGAAAAGAAGATCAAATCAGTAATGATCATTGATATTGATAACAAAGAGATATATCAGAAGAATTTGGAATTAGTACGATATAAAAGAGATGTTTCTGAAGGCAATTAGAATAGTTTTCTTCTTTTGTTCAAATATTCAGTTATGCTGATATCTAGACTCTGATCAGTAAAGATAGGGACATAATCAATCAGATATTCTCTGCATTCTTTTCTATATTGATCCTGAATCCCATTGATGAGTTCAGTGTAGTTTGACCGAATATGCCAAGGCTCGGTCACAATTTCTTCTCCTGATTCCATATCCAAAAATTTAGTACGTGTATTGAAATCAAATTCTAATTCTTTTCTATCTAGGATATGGAATACTATCACCTCTTGATTCTGATGTCGGAAATGCTTTAATCCATTCATAATATTTTTTGGATCATCTAGAAGGTCTGATATCAAGACGACTATGCCTCGTTTTTTGATTCGTTCTGCAAGCTCATGGAGAACTAGCCCAACCTTAGTATCTTTGCCTGCCTCTTGATCATCTAATTGTGCAAGAACCAAACTAAGATGGCTTGGTCTTGATTTTGGTGGAATAAATGTATCAATCTTTTGTGAGAATTGAACTAAACCAACAGCATCCTGTTGGTTGATCATTAGATAAGAAAGAGATGCCGCCAATGAATTAGCATATATAAGTTTTGATACTTTTCCGCTATTATATAACATGGACCGACTAGTATCCAATACTATGTGTGCACGGAGATTGGTCTCTTCTTCATATCTCTTCACATACAGTCGGTCAGTTTTCCCAAATAATTTCCAATCGATATGACGTATTTCATCACCTGCCCCATATGCTCGATGTTCAGCAAATTCAACGGAGAATCCGTGATAGGGACTTCGATGTTGTCCTATGATATAACCTTCTACAACAAGCCGTGCTCTTAATGACATAGAATTTAAGAGTGCAACAGTTTCGGGTTGGAGATACTTTCTTTTATCAATGTCAATCGTCATTTAGTCACTCAAATGATCAATTAATTGATCTATGATATCCTCGACCTTTAGTCCTTCTGCTTCAGCATTAAAATTAGGCAGAACGCGGTGCCTGAGGATTGGTCTAGCCAATGATTGTACATCACCTATATTAGGAGATGGTCTCCCATCAAGGACAGCTTTTGCTTTTGCACCCAAGACGAGATATTGTGAAGCCCTAGGACCAGCACCCCAGTCAACGGACTTACGGATGAAATCAGGCGCAATATCAGAATTAGGCCTAGTTGAAGCTGATAGTCGAACCGCATATTCCACCACATTATCTGAAGAGGGGACCCTTCGTATCAGGTCTTGGAATGAAGCTATTTCAGATTTTGTTATCACAGCATTTAGTGAGGATTCATTGATAGAGGTTGTTCCACGAACAATCGATATCTCTTCATCCTTGGAGGGGTACTCAATATTCAAATTGAACATAAAACGGTCTAATTGTGCTTCAGGGAGAGGGTATGTACCTTCTTGTTCGATTGGATTTTGAGTTGCAAGGACGAAAAATGGCTCGTCAAGATCATAGGTCTTTCCACCAGCTGTTACTTTATGTTCCTGCATTGCCTCTAACAATGCAGATTGGGTCTTTGGTGGTGTTCTATTTATTTCATCTGCAAGGACTATATTTGCAAAAACAGGACCCTTATAAAATCTGAATGATCTTTGTCCTGAATTAACATCAACATCAATTAATTCTGTCCCTGTTATATCACTTGGCATCAGGTCTGGTGTAAATTGAATTCGTTTAAATGAAAGGTCTAATACATCAGATAGAGTTTTTATTATAAGTGTCTTTGCCAAGCCAGGAACCCCTACCAAGAGTGAATGCCCCTGAGATAATAGGGCTATAAGAAGATGTTCTAATATATCTTGCTGCCCAATAACTACTTTGCCAATTTCTTTCAAAAAAGATTCCCTCATTTGGGCTAACTTTTCAAATGCTATAAGATCTTGTTGTGTCTCTGTCATATCATCAATACTTTTTTATTTTGGGGCAAAAATTACCGACGCAGTGGTAACCTAGAAAGAAAGAATAAAGACATAATCAAAAAAATGGTTTTCACTCATTTAGTTAACGAATAAAGAGAAGTATAGTGTAATGGACAAACCTTTTACTCAACCACCAACCTTGATTGGGCAAACCCTAGAAGAATTAGAGTCTCTGGCAATATCATTGGGAAGTGAGGAGTTTAGGGGCAGACAACTCTTTGACTGGATATATAGCAAGCAAATAGATGACTATCAAAAAATGTCCAACCTTTCCATTGCATTTCGAGAAAGACTGACAGATTTTTCTATCCATCCTTTAAAACTTGTCAATAAGGATATCTCGAATTCCAAGAAGACACAAAAATATCTATTTGCATTGCAAGATGGGAAAATGATTGAATCTGTATTGATGATGGATGGTAAAAGAATCACAGTATGCCTTTCAACACAGGTGGGTTGTGCAGTAGACTGTGATTTTTGTGCCACAGCAAAAATGGGATTTGTTCAAAACCTAACTATTGGTGAGATCTTAGATCAATTTCTTCAACTTCAAAAGATCAGTACTCGCAGAATAACCAATATTGTGTTTATGGGAATGGGAGAGCCTTTCTTGAATTATGAGAATACAATAGAAGCAGCGCACCTACTCCATCATCCAAAGGGTATTAACATGGGGGCATGGCGAATTACAATTTCAACGTCGGGCATAACTAGGAATATCGATCGATTTACGAAAGAGGGACACTCCTACAAATTAGCAGTAAGTTTAAATGCCTCCAATGAACAACAGCGTCTAAAAACCATGCCTATAACAAAGACCAATCCTTTCTTAGGTCTAATAAATGCTTCAAAAAATTACACACTCCGGTCAAGGAAAAAGATAACCTTTGAATATGTAATGCTATCAAATATCAATGATGATACAAAAGACGCCAAGGTATTGATTCATTTATTAGGTTCGATCGATTGCAAGTTGAATATCATTCCATATAATGAGATAGATGGTTCTTATAAGCGTCCCAATGATGAAAGAATTGACAACTTTTTATCTGTATTGGAAAAGGCACCGTTTCCAGTAACTATAAGATGGAGTAAAGGGCAGGGAATTGATGCAGGCTGTGGTCAATTGGCGACAAAGACCGGATAAAGATATGGAAAAAATAAAGCAAGCATCCAAAGTGATTTTAGACCAAACAGGTTTCAAGGGAAATATAGCGGTTATATTAGGTTCTGGCTTGGGAGGATTCACTGATGCTATTAAAGATAAAAGAACTTTGAAATATTCTGAGATACCTCATTACGTAGAACCAACTGTTGAAGGTCACTCGGGCAAACTAACCGTTGGCAATTTAAATGATAAGGATATTCTTGTAGCAAATGGAAGATTGCACATGTATGAAGGTCACTCAAAAGACAGGGTGGTCTTTCCTATCAGGGTGTTAAGAGAATGTGGGATTGAGAATTTGATTATAACCAATTCAGCGGGTAGTCTAAGAAAAGAGAATCCTCCAGGTACCATAATGATAATTGAAGGCCATCTTGATTTCACATTCCAAGATGGTTTTAATGATCCAGATCTCATAACAGATAGAAAATTTCACTCACCAGAATTATCTTCGATCGCAAATAGCGTCGCATTGAGAAATAGTATTGCCATTGCAAAAGGGAACTACTGCTGGGTTCTTGGTCCAGCATATGAGACTTCTTTGGAAATTAAATATTTCCGATCATTTAATGGTTCTGCAGTTGGTATGAGTACCCTCCCAGAAATAAGAGAAGGAGGAGTTCTTGGGTTAAAATTGTTAACCTTGTCATTGATTACTAATTTTGCTGCAGGTTTATCTGAACAACCTCTCACTCATGAAGAGGTATTGGAAAATGCAGGAAATTCGACGGATAAAATGATAAAACTACTTTCTGGAATCATTGAAGGGATAAAAAAATGAACATTCGAGAAGAAATAATAAACATTAAAGATACAATTATCAATTGGCGCAGAGATTTTCATCGATATCCTGAACTTGCATTCAAAGAACATCGGACAGGTGAAATTATCATCAAGGAATTAAGATCTATGGGACTTGACCCCAAGGAAAATGTAGGAAAAACAGGCATTACTGCAGACCTTAAATTCGGGGATGGACCGGTTATTGGCCTCAGGGCAGATATGGATGCTTTACCCATAAAAGAGACCAGTGGCCTAGATTTTTCTTCAAAGAATGAAGGAGTTATGCATGCCTGCGGTCATGATGGGCATATGGCAATGTTATTGGGTGCGGCAAAAATATTCTCAGACAATGAGCAATCTTATAATGGTACAATCCGTTTCATATTTCAGCCAGCAGAAGAAGGAGAGGGAGGTGCAAGATATATGATTGATGATGGTTGCTTGGAGGGAATTAATGAGATATATGGAATTCATGTATGGAACTACCAGCCAGTTGGAGAGGTTGGAGTGAAAGACGGTCCAGTTTTAGCTGCCGCAGATATGTTCGATATTTCGGTAAAAGGTATTGGTGGGCATGGCGCTGCTCCACAAGGAACAGTTGATTCAGTTGTTGTTGCTTCACATCTAGTTCAAGCAATGCAAACCATAGTGAGCAGGAATACGAACCCTCTTGAAAGCACTGTTGTATCAATTGGGAAGATCAACGGTGGTCACAACTTTAATATTATTGCAGATGAAGTATCATTATCTGGTACTGCTCGTGCATATACGGAGAAGAATCGTAGCCTCATAAAACAGAGAATGCAGGAGATTATTGATGGCATTGCAAAAACCTATGATGCAGAGATTCTTTTTAAATATAAGGATGGTTATCCACCGACGATCAATCATACTGAACCTACGAAAAAAGTGTTAAAAGCAGCACATAAGGTTGTTGGGGATAAGGCAGGTATGCCTTATCTCTCAATGGGTGGAGAGGACTTTGCATACTATTTAGAGAAAATACCAGGGTGTTTCTTTTTTGTGGGGTCTGCTCCGAATGAAAAGGAATTATTTGAAACTCCTCATCACTGTTCACATTTTAATATGGATGAAAAAGCACTATTGATTGGATCTTCGATCTATTTGAATCTGATAGATGACATCATGGGTGTCTAATATCCTATTGCAGAAGTTTCACCTCTACAATCACCTCCACCGAATATTCCTTCATCTGTAATCATTATTCCGTTTGATTCACCAATATAACCACCACGATATATTATCTCATGTCCACGTGACCTAAGATTGATCAAAACATCCTTTGTTAATCCCCTAGGCTCAATTTGAATTACATCTGGAAGCCATTGAGAATGGAATCTAGAAGCACAAACAGCTTCCTTAATATCCATTCTATGATCAATTACATTTAAAATGGTTTGCATTGTAGTGGTTATTATGGTTGATCCACCAGGCGAACCAACCACTAAAAATGGTTTGTTATTTCTTAAGATGATAGTAGGAGTCATTGATGAAAGAGGCCTTTTTTCAGGGGCAATTGCATTTGCCTCATTCCCAATCAATCCAAAAGCATTTGGGATTCCTGGCTTTGCTGAGAAATCATCCATTTCATTATTTAAAAAGAACCCTGCGCCCTCAACAATACATCCATTACCATAGGATAAGTTGATTGTGGTGGTCACACTTACTGCATTGCCCCATTGATCTACAACAGAATAGTGTGTTGTCTCAGGCGATTCATATCCATTTGGATTCCCGGCATAAACAATATTACTTGGTGTCGCTTTGCGTAGTTCTATGTCATTTATTCTGCTCTTTGCATATTCTTTTGATTTGAACATTTCCAAGGGGACTTCCCATTGATCGGGGTCTCCCATATGTTCTGCTCTATCAGCGTATGCCCTACGTTCTATTTCTGTCATCACATGAACATAATCAGAGGAGTTCCATTGCAAGCTATCGGTGGCATAATATTCGAGCATGTTTAACATGTTTACTAGCAGTGCTCCTCCTGAGCTAGGAGGTCCCATTGAAACAATTTGATAATCTTTATAAGTACCAATAATTGGTTCTCTATATTTAGAACTATAGTTTGTCAGATCCTCAATTGATATGAGGCCATTTCCTCTTTTCATTTCCTCAATGATCAAAGATGCTATTAGTCCTGAATAAAAACCATCTCGTCCATATTTTGCTATCCGTTTTAATGTCTTAGCAAGATCTTTTTGGATGAATCGATCTCCTTGTTTCCATGGTTTTTGATCCTTTCGGATAAAGATCTTTGTGGCAGCCTCATTTTCTTCAAAGAATCTTTTATATGCATTAAATCTATTTGCTTCATAATGGGATATTAAAAATCCTTTTTCAGCTAATTTGATTGCTGGGCCTAACACTTGCCTCAATGAGATTACCCCAGACCCATGATCTTCTAAGGCTCTAATTAGTCCATCCACAGTGCCAGGTACTCCACTGCTTGCACGTGAATATAATGACATACCTGGTATTACTGTGCCAGAATCATTCAAGAACATGTCTCTGTGTGAACCTGATGGTGCCTTTTCCCTATGATCGAGGCTGATTGAAATTCCATCAGCGAAAGAAGCCACTAAAAATCCTCCTCCACCTAGATTGCCATTGCTAGAAGATGTTACTGCCAAGGCAAATCCCACTGCAACGGCAGCATCTATTGCATTACCTCCTTTTTTAAGGATGGCGATCCCTGCTTCAGATGCTTGTAAGCTGGTTGATACTACCATGCCATTTTCACCAAAAACTGGATCGGGGCTTGCGCCATTAATTGGTATGAAAAATTGAGAGAACAATAATAACTGTAAGATTACTTTTTTCATTTGAGAATATTTTCCGTTTTGTATTCTTAATATTAAATGATTATTTAATTTATCATCAATATGATTAGATAATGTTTATAATATTTCATAGGTCAAAATCAAATTAATTTAATCAAATTACTCGAATGCATAATAGAATTGAAATTATGGAAGTAGGTCTACGTGATGGTCTACAAAATATAACTGAAAACATCAGTGTTGATGATAGACTAACCATAATAAACGGGCTTGTTGATTCAGGAATTAAAAACATCCAAGTTGCAAGTTTTGTTAATCCAAAGAGAGTACCGCAAATGGCAGAAGCAGAAGATCTTGCAAAGAGAATATTTAAAATAGAAGGGATAGAATTCAGTGGCTTGGTATTTAACCAAAAAGGTGTTGAAAGGGCCATGAATTGTGGATTGAGAAAAATAGAGACCTCAATTTCAATTAGTGAGAGATATAGTCAAAAAAATCTATCTATGGACATATCTAGATCATTAAAAAACCTTAAAGATATTGTGGGCATGGCCAGAAAGAATTCTATGAATATTCGAGCCGGTTTACAATGTGTTTGGGGATATGACAGCAATGGTCATCCTGGTCAATCAGCAGTGATCGAACCATTGAAGGAAATAATTGAAATGGGTGTAAAAAGAATTTCTCTTTGTGACACAGCAGGCATGGCAGATCCAAATAGCGTGTCAAGTTTATTGGATAGTGTTTTTGATCATTTTCCTGATATTGAGATATCAATGCATCTCCATAATACCAATGGTCTAGGTCTTGTAAATCTATTTGCTGCCTTAAAATTTGGTATCAAAGAAATCGATACATCATTAGGAGGTATTGGAGGTTCACCATTTATAAATAGATCAAAAGGGAATCTCGCTACAGAGGATACAGTTTATTTAATGGATGCTATGGGATATGATATGGGTATCGATATTAAAAAAGTATCTAAACTTAGCCAGAGCCTAGAAAAGAAAATTGGTAGTTCATACTTTGGTGGTAAGATATATAAAATAATATAAGATTCAATAAATGATATCTATCTAATGTGATTTTACCCGTAGATAATTACTATCACCTTCCAATATATAGACAGTTTGGTTCGGAGAAATTTCTTTAAATGTTTGTTTAAGGCCACTAGGCCACTTGACCTCGATACTATCAATGATCTTTGATTTTCCTAAACCAAAATATAGCTCTTTTGCATGGTTCGAAAAGTAGCCTTGCCCTGATACAAGCGACTGTCTTTGTTCTGTTTTATTTGTTTGGACAGTAACAAGAGCACCAAAGCCATCTCGATTTGATTTGTTTCCTTCTAAACGTATCGTGACCCAACTATTATTTGATCTGGATTTGTTTTTTAGAAGAATACCCTTTCCTTGATTTGGATCAAATATAGTATTCCCTTTCCCATCTTCAATTTGTTGACCATTAACCGTTACGAACATATCTATCTTACCATCATTGTCATAATCTGCGAACATAGCACTTCGATGTATGCGTTTTCCAGTTGCAAGTATTCCTGAAGACTCGGATATGTTCTTATAAAATCCTTTCCCACCATTTTCAAAGAGCAGATTGGATTGTCTATTATCTCCGCTAACCGAGTTTAAATGTCCATTTGCAAAAAAGAGGTCAAGGTCACCATCATTGTCCAAATCAAATAGACCCGGACCCCAACTTATGTTAGGCCAAGAAAGTTTATGGACCATTGGTGAATCAAAACTATGAGTAAATACCGCATTCTTTAATTTGCCATCATTGCTGCTATTATTATCTATCAAATAAGCTAAAGTATTAACCTCAGCAGCATAATTGGTATATACAATATCTGTCATGCCATCATTGTTCATATCTCCAAGTGCAATTCCCATACTTCCATCTGTTGTACTGAGACCACTAGGGCCAGAAAAGACCTTAAATGTGCCATCCCCACGATTTAGATAAAAGCCATTTGCATCCGTATCGTTTGCGACAAATAGGTCAGGAAAACCATCCTCATTGAAATCATGAAAGAGGACCTGCATGGACTTTCTTGATGCATCAGTTAAGATATTTAATTTTGGTGTTACGTTTTGGAAGGTCCCATCACCATTGTTTCTATATAGTGTATTAGGTAGACCACCGAAATCCATTGGAAACCTCAAACTGGTATATTGTGGCCTTCTAGCAAAATCAACATATCCAGCAACGTAAAGGTCAAGGTCTCCATCGAGATCATAATCTCCCCAAGTAGAACCTCCATACCACCAATCCTTGATACCCTCAGGGAATGCCGCTGTACTTACATCGCTAAATGTTTTATCTCCATTATTTCTAAAAAGTTTGAAATCACCATAATTGGTAATGAATAGATCAGAGTCCCCATCATTATCATAATCAGCTACTGATACAGACATACCTTCTCCAATATCCTCAGTACCTGTATCAGTTGCTTTGATAAATTTTCCATCACCTAGGTTTTCATAAAGTGAATTGGTTATGTCTGCTTCTTCGCCTTGACAGTTTACAAGGTAAAGGTCCCAATCTCCATCTAGGTCATAATCAAGCCAAGCCCCGCCCGACCCATTCATTTTTATTAAATGGACATTTGCAAATTCATCCATCGTTAGAAGTCGATTATTTGATCTCCAGAATTCCTTTTCTTCTTCAAAGACCAAGCTTAAACCTTCGTTTGTTGCAGTACCAACAACTGATGGCCCTATCTCACACCAACGTGGCCGGGGTGCATAGTGTATAAAATCTATACCTGAATCATCTGTCCTATCTTCAAGATATATTTTAACCGGAATTTCACTAGCGAGACCAATATTCTTTAATGAGAAGATAAATAAGATTACTAATACAAAATTAATCATGTGACCTATCAATTTCTCAATCATTTGAAATCAATCTATGGAAAAATAGTATCATTATTAGATTCTCTAAGAAGTTCTTTAAAACTGTCAGTAGTTATTTGACGAATATTATATTTTTCCCTATAAGCATTATATTCATCGTCTGATGGATATTGATTCTCTGCTCCTTCAGGATATGAGACCATTCCATGAAAGGGGAGGGGCTCAATCGTTTGACCACGAGCAGTATTGAGATCACCATCTTTTAACCAACCATCATTATAGAAAAGAAAATCTCTATCCCAATCTTTTGGTAATTTGGGGATATTTGAAGCATCAAATCTTAGTGTGATCTCATCGCCTGAATTCATTATAGCATATTTATTATCAGATTCCATTAGTAAATCTAGGACATCACCGTATCTAGTATATGTTCCAGTAAGATCGCGCCATTTTTGACCTTTTTCAACAGAATAATAGTCTGGTATATGTGGGCTACTTTTGTTTTTTTGTGATAATGTAGAAAAGCCACGGTAGTGTAAGTCTGCATAAGTTGGTTTTAATACCAGAGTATTTATAGTATTCCCAGATGGGCTATTTGCAATGAATGCATGATCCCAATATATCTGCATGTTTGTTCTGATTCGGATACGATAATCCTTATTAAGGAACTTATTTGTCAGATCAGTGATCATAGTTTTATTTTTCCCTTTAGGGAAACCTAGATTATTTATTACCGTTTCCCACTCGCCTTTTTCATTTGGAATCTGAAGATAGGGGAATATTGATCTCAAGCTATCAGAATGAGATAGGTTCACATTTATGCTCGCATCTGTTGGAAATAACCATCCTTGCAAAAAAAGGAAAATTGAATCATGAGTATTTAGATCATCAAATTCAAGAATAAGATCATGGAATTCAGTGACACCTTGATACAGGTCATAGTAAAGATTGGAAATATGCTCATTATCCCTAATGCTTATTTTTTTCAATTGATCATTTCCATTAGAATCTTCTGCCTTAATAGGTAAGTATTTTTTAGTAAAATTATAAATTCTAAATTTTGGATAGGGTGGAGGTATAAAGGTCTCATCTATGAAAATCTCAACATTCTTAGGATGGTCTATGACCATCAATTGTATTTTGTCCAGATAGGGAGTCTCCCATAATTCTGTAGTGAATTGCATCAAGTATGAATTATCTATGATCTCTAATTTTTCTCCTGGGACCCTTAAGTATTCATCAGTTGAGTTTGGGAAGGCGTACATTGGTTCGCCTGCCATGATTCCTAGAGGCATCCCAAGTGCACTTGGCCATAGGACATCAGAAACAAATTCAAATTCATTACCAGACCATCCAAATAAATATGGACAAGACCCCTTTAATACCTGTTTTTCAACTATGGTTTGATTATTTTGAGGTTTGAACCGGTTCTGTGGTACACCATTGCTCCATACTACTCTTACTAGATCTGCATTATCTTGTTTACCAATACCAAAGTGTATTGTGGGTTTAGCCATATATTTTAATTGATAGAGGTCTCCTGCCTTCAATTCTATTTTGGAGCCAATTCCAAAATAGTTATTCTTACTACTTCCAGTTCTCAACCCGGTTAATTCTACTTTAATGAAGTTATTGAGATTACCACCGTCATTTTGTAACAATTGAATTTTATTATGTGTAGTTGAAAGAAAAATATCTTGATCACCATCATTGTCATAGTCAGCAATCTCTATTTGTCTTATATGCCCAGAAATGGTGCTGATAGGCAAAGAAGGTTTCAATAATGTTCCATTACCATCATTATAGAGCAAATAAAGAGAATGGTCCTTTCCATCGTTACTATTTCCAGATATCAATAGATCTTCATAACCATCATTATTTGCATCAAAAAAAGTTGCAGGACCCCCATAAAGATCTTTTATGGTTGTACTAGTTTTCTTCCAATTGGGGTCCAATTCAAATTTTGATTTTCCAAGATTTTTATATAATACATGTTCTTTGAGACCAGTTATGAAAATATCAACTTGACCATCATTGTTAAAATCAACGGTCACTACATTCTGGGGGTTATCAAGATTATTAATTCCAGTAGTCTTTGTTATGTTCCTGAAACGACTTTGTCTAAGATTATCATAAAAAAAGTGAGAACCATCCTCGTTCAACACAAATAGATCCAGATCTCCATCATCATCAAAGTCTGAAAACGCAGCATCGATGCTAGTACTGATAGAGCCATCTAGGCCAGAGGCCTTACCTATTTCAGTGAAAGTGCCATCTGAATTATTCCTATAAAATAGATTTTTTTTATCAGTTGTTATAAATAGATCGAGGTCGCCTTCAAGGTCTAGATCTAAAAATAGTGCCTTGTAATTATTTAGGTTGTTATTCATTCCCATATTCTTTTCTAATATGAATTTGCCTCCACCTAGATTCTTGTAGAGTTTGACATATCCGGAATTGCAAATACATAGGTCAAGATAACCATCATTATCATAATCAGAAAAAATTGCTGACAGGTCATTCCCTTTATGTTTGATATTAGATAGAGCTGTTTGATCTGTAAAGAAACCGTCGTCATTTCGTAATAAAAACTGGCGACTTACATGCTCAACAGTTGATCTTTTTGTCACAAAAAGGTCAAGGTCACCATCTGAATCGTGGTCACCTAATGCAATGATCGGATAATGTGTTCCTTTCATATCTATGGAATCAAACTTTTCATTTATCATGTTAAGATTTGTTACTGAGGAAACATCTTTAAAAACGATATTTTTTATTATTTCAGTATGATTTCTTTTGGAACTTGTTTTGGTATTCAAAAAATGGAGTAGAGGACTTCCTTCAGTTGGACCATTTGTTCCTCTTAATTCAGAGATGGATGCCTGATATATTTCTTGAGGTTTTAGCATATTGTGGAGCATTATAATTTGGATCTTGGACTCTTGTGTCCTTCCCTTATGTAATAATTCTAGAATGTTTCGTAACAGTTCATTTGAATCCTTGGATATTACAGGAAGGGTCTGATGTAGGGTCTGCAGTTGATAAAGAGCATCAGGTGCATTATTTGTTTCAATTAATAATTCGAGCAGTTTTAATGAAGATGCAATATTTCCTGGTAATAATTGACTTACTCTAGTTAAGTATTCTATAGCCTTTTCTTCCTTAATGGAAGTGGAGGATCTTGATAGCATAATACCTAATTGATATAATGATTTTATGTGTTCCGGATGTTCTAGAATGGCCTCTTCAAGTCTGCTTATTGCTTCTTGCTCTCTATCGGTTAATTCATATACCTTGGCCAATAGAAATAAAATATCCGGATTCTTTGGTGATAGTTCTAATGCTTTGTCCAATGCTTTTTCTGAATTTTTTAATTCACCATTCATCCTCAAATATGTCAAACCAAGATTTGCATGACCTAAGGGCTCTTGTTTAGCAATTTGGATCAATGATGTGAATTCATTAACGGCCTCAGTGTATCTTTCTTCTTCTAGGTAAGCTAGGCCCAAATTTCGATGTGAGACCATCTTGGAAAAGGTATCAGGATTAACCAATTTTTCTTGTTCACAACTATTGTTGATGATCATGAAAAGAAATGTGAAGAATAATTTTCTCATTGATATCATTGGCGAAAAACACATTGTTGATCTACTGTGTCAAAAAAGCGAATGATATGGCAAGAAGGGAAGATCTTATTAAATACTATTATTAATTGATTTTAATAATTGTTCAATGGAGATGCGTTCCTGTTTCATGGAGTCACGATCACGCAGAGTTATTGTATTGTCTTCCAATGATTGATGATCAACAGTTATTCCAAAGGGAGTTCCAGCCTCATCTTGCCTATAGTATCTTTTCCCAATTGAACCTTGTTGATCGTATATGACCTTAAAGTGAGGTTTAAGTATATCCATGATCTCTCTTGCCTTTTCTGGAAGCCCATCTTTTTTAACAAGAGGACAAACAACAGCCTTTATGGGTGCTAGCCTCGGATGGAATTTCATTACAATGCGGTTATTCTCCTCATCTTCCCAGTATGCATCTGCAAGAACTGTTAGTAGCATTCTATTTAGACCCGCTGATGTCTCAATGATATAAGGCAAAAATCTATCATTATTTGGCTGATCAAAATAAGTGAGATTCTTTCCTGAAAATTCTTCATGTCGAGTAAGGTCATAGTCAGTACGATTGTGTATGCCTTCGATCTCAGACCATCCAAATGGAAAGTCGTATTCAATGTCCCAGGCTTCCTTGGCATAATGAGCAAGTTCATTATCACCATGCTCAGCATAACGTAATTTATTTTTATCAATACTCAGTTTATCAAGATAGAAATGTAGACGTTTTTCTTTCCAATCATTCATAATGTCATCATCGGTTCCGGGTTTAACGAAGTATTGCATTTCCATCTGTTCAAACTCTCTAGTACGAAAAATGAAGTTTCTTGCAATGATCTCATTGCGGAAGGCCTTTCCTATTTGAGCTATGCCAAAGGGTACTTTCATTCTCATTGCACCTTGAACCAATTGATAATTCACGTAGATTCCTTGAGCAGTCTCAGGTCTCAAAAAAGTCTCTGTCCCGGTTTCCTCAACAGGCCCTACATGTGTCTTGAACATCAGATTGAATTGTCTTGGGCTGGTCAGATTACCAGTCGTACCACACTTAGGACATTGAATCTCTTCCCAATCAATTGAGGAATAATCTTCTGAAAAGTCATCCGCACGATAACGTGATTTACACTGCTTACAGTCAACAAGTGGATCATTGAAGGCTCCTACATGGCCTGATGCTTCCCAGATCTTTGGATGCATAAGAATACCACTATCAAGCCCTACAATATTCTCATGGACCTGGGTCATGTCTTTCCACCATAGTTGGGAGATGTTGTTTTTTAATTCAATTCCAAGAGGTCCATAATCATAAACAGCTGAAAACCCTCCATAAATATCGGAACTCTGAAAGATGAATCCTCTCCTTTTACATAGCGATACTATCTTTTCAATTGTCTTATTCATATTCTGTGGAGAAGTTAGTATTTAAGGTCTATTATATACGTATGCTCATTTTTTCTTTTTTCGAGTTCGTTTTTTCTTTGGTGGATTTAATCTTTTTTGATCGATAATAGTGACAGCCTCTTCGAGTGTGATATTCTCAGGTTCGGAGTCTCCTTTTAACGAGGCATTCACCTTCCCATCGCTGACATATGGTCCATATCTACCATCTTTGACAACCAGTGTCTCTCCTGTTTTAGGATGTTCACCCAATGTTTTTATCTCAGAACTGGTCTTATTTCTATTCGCCAATAATTCAATTGATTTATCTAAGGATATGTCCAAAGGTGTTTCTTTACCTCTTAGAGACGCATTTTGTTTGCCACATTTTATATAGGGTCCATACCTGCCATAATCAGCAGTGATTTTTTCGTTGGTCTCAGGATGGACTCCGACCTCTCTTGGCAAGGATAATAATTTGAGGGCATATTCAAGATTTACTTCTGATAATGAGAAGTTCTTGGGTATTCCTTTTCGTGTTTTTGTATCACCTAATTGTACATAATGTCCATAAGGCCCCTTTTTGATCCATATCGCATCACCTGTATTAGGGTCATCACCCAGAGGCTCATCTTCTTTTGTCTCTTCCTTGAATATCTTTTCAATCGTTTCTATGTTAAGGTCACCCATATAAATATCATCAGGTATTGATCGGGTATCATCACCTCTTCGAAGGTATGGCCCATATCTGCCAATACGCCCTTCTGTTGAGTCTGAAATTTCCTCTGGGACTGTTATTGTGCATGCAGCAGGGATATCCACTTTCTCATCTAGCATTTTTTCCAATCCTACAAACCGACCTCCACCTCTATAGAAATTGGTCATGAATGGTACAGCATCCAGTTCACCACGAGATACTTCATCCAACCCGTCTTCCATCTTTACTGTAAATTCCTTACTCACTAGATTTGTGAAATGATTTTCTAATAATTGAGTTACTGCAAGGCCTAAGTAGGTGGGAGACAATTTCCCACTTTTCCGATCAACGTAGCCTCTACGAACAATTGTAGCTAGAATTGATGCAAATGTTGAGGGCCTTCCAATACCATTTTCCTCTAAGGTCTTCACAAGAGATGCCTCTGTGAAACGAGCAGGTGGTTTTGTGCTATGTGAATCTGGATCGAGAGTTTTACAACTAAGTTTTTCTTCAATTTCTAAAGTTGGTAGTATACGTTCTTTATTTGCTAGATCCTTATTCGGATTATCCTTTCCTTCAACATAGACCTTCATATACCCAGGGAACAGGATCATTTGTCCATTTGCACGAAATTCAGCTTTTTGATTTTTAATGGTAATTGTTGTTTGTTTTAGTTTTGCAGATGCCATTTGACTTGCGACTGTTCTTTTCCAGATCAGATCATATAATTTTGCTGCTTCATCACCAAGGCTATTTTTTACTTCATCAACAGAGAGAAAAATACGATGCGCAGGTCTGATGGCCTCATGTGCTTCTTGGGCATTTCGTACTTTTGTTGCATACTGATTTGGGTTTTCTGGAAGAAATTCATTACCAAATAGATCCTGAATGACTTTTCTGGACCCAGCCAATGCCTCATCCGATAAATGAGTTGAATCAGTTCGCATATATGTGATAAATCCATTCTCATATAATTTTTGTGCAGTACTCATTGTCTGTCTTGCTGAACTTCTCAACTTTCTTGCGGCTTCTTGCTGCAGAGTACTAGTTGTAAATGGAGGCTTGGGGTTTGATGTACGTGGTTTCTCCTTGATATCAGACACGGTCCAATCTCCTGACCCTAATTCTTTTACAAGCTCATCAGCTTGTGACTCTGTCAATAAAAGGACATCCTTATTCTTCAATTCTCCTGTTTCAGAATTAAAATCATTGCTAGATGCTACCTTTACCCCATCTACTTTTACCAAGTTAGCACTTAAGACCGCATCATTATCAAGTTTTGTTAGTTCAGCTTTGAGATCGAAATATGTAGAGGTAATAAATTTTGCTCTTAATCGATCTCGATCCACGATCATTTTTACTGCTGATGATTGTACTCTGCCTGCAGATAAATTGGTTGAAACAAAATTCATATTACTTTGAAGAGTTGCCCACAATACTGGTGATACCTTATACCCAACTAGGCGATCAATTACCCTACGCGCTGTTTGTGCGGATACTAGATCATGATCTATTTCTCTGATATTCTTTATTCCATCATCAATACCTGCTTTTGTAATCTCTGTAAACTGCACTCGTTCTAATTTTTCCTCAGGTACTTCCGTTGCAAGGTGAGATGCAATGGCCTCTCCTTCTCTATCTGGATCGGTCGCTATTAACACCCTATCTGCCACTTTGGATTTTTTTCTTAGTTCAGATATAAACCCCTTTTTATCTGGCAGGACGGTAAGTTCAATCTCAAAGTTGTTTTCAAGATCAATACCCAGGTCATTCTTTGGCAGATCTTTGACGTGCCCCACACAAGAGATAACATCATATTCATTACCCAGATGTTGTTGTATTGTTTTTACCTTTGTTGGTGATTCAACGATCAGAAGTGATTTAGTGCTCATTTTATTCTCTATGCTAAAATTGTTACAAATATGCGATACTCACGTACGCGTATATAATATAATATTGTAGAATTTAGTTTGTCAAATCATCAAAGAAGTTTATTACCTCAGATTGCAAAATTGTTTTTTGGATTCCTTTTTCAAGATCTTTGAAAGAAACTGTATTATCGTTGATCTCGGTCTCACCCAAGATCAATGCAAACTTGGCCTCTAATTTATTAGCCTCACGTAGTTGTGATTTCATACTCCGTCTTAGAGGATCTAAAACTACCTTAAGTCCAATTCTCCTCAGCTTATTTGAGATATTGAGTGTACTGGCAATTCCTCTTTCATCAAGACATACGAAATAAATATCTGGAGTTGCCCCTTTTAGTTGAAGACCGGATTCCTCCATTGCAATAATGAACCGTTCCATTCCCGCGGCAAATCCTATTCCTGGGGTTGGTTTTCCTCCAAGGGCCTCTACTAGATCGTCGTATCGTCCCCCACCTAAAAGAGCGTCCTGTGCTCCGAGTTTAAGGGAATTAAATTCAAAAACTGTTCTAGTATAGTAGTCCAAACCTCTTACAAGTTTATGATTAATGACAAAAGGAATGTCCATGGCCCTTAGGAATCCTATTAGAGATTCAAAATGTATGCTGTCATCTTGAGTATGGTATTCAGAGATCTTTGGTGCATCTTTTAATATGGCCTGTTCTTTTTCAGATTTTGTATCAAGGATGCGTAACGGGTTGGTATTGAATCTATGTTGGCTGGTCTCAGAAAGTTCATTGAGGTATGGATGGATATAATCTTTTAAGGCATTTCGATATGCGTTTCTGCATTCTCTTGAACCTATGCTGTTTATATTGAGATTGGCATTATCAGAAAGACCACACCGTGAAAGGATTTCCCATGCGATCGCAATTATTTCCGCATCTTGTTCAGGATTATTAGCGCCAAATGCCTCAATGCCAAATTGATGAAATTGACGTTGTCGTCCTTTCTGTGGCCGTTCTCTTCTGAAAAGTGGCCCTATGTAATAAAGACGATGTATCGGTGACTGGCTACCTAGGTTATGCTGGATGAATGAGCGTGTAACAGAGGCCGTTAGCTCAGGTCTAAGGGTAAGCGACGTCCCATCTCTATCCTCCCAGGAGTACATTTCCTTGGAAACAATGTCAGTTTCTTCTCCCACGCTCCTCGAGAAAAGACCAGTTCCTTCAAAAATAGGATTGCGAATCTCATGGTAACCATATTGCTCACAGACCTCATTTACAATTGCTTCAAGTTTTTGCCATTTATTACTTTCACTTGGAAGAATATCGTGAGTCCCCTTAATGCTACGTAATTGTTTCATTGTAATTCACCAGTTATTGATGTGGTCAATTCAGTCGCTTTATCCAAATGCTCCTCAGGAACAAAGATACGTACAATTTGACCGGGAAGACTGGTAGCCTCAACATTGAAAGCAGATGATGCCCAATCCATTTTTAAATAATACGGTATGGAATGTTGGTCTAATAACTCTGCTGCCATATCTGCATATATTTTTCCTTCAAAAGGAGGTAGGGAGGACCAGGTCATCTCTGGTATGGGAAGATCGATTATACATGCATCAACCAACGAAACTTTACAATCACCACATTCTTTGATGTGGCCAAGATATTCGGCATGGCATTCAGGACAGATCATAAGGGGTCTTTTTTATTACCAGAATTTCTTTCATTAGCATAAGTAGTACAATTGAAGATTTAAAGTCCTGCTCCAGAATATACGCCACCTCTTTTTTCAATTTTAAGATCACGTAATGTTGGAGATTTTACATTTAATCTAAAGTTTATTCCTTGTCCTATTCCAGTAGGGGTCCAGTTTAATGACAATTCCCAACAATGTAGGTCGCGATATATTGAGAATGAATGACTCACTAGATCTCGTTTGATCAGGTCAAATCTGGCACGGTAGGATACTTTCCATTTAGAAGTCATATTAATGGTGGAGGTCGTATTGGCCCAAAATGTCTTTCTTGGATTTGAAGGATTAGTGGCCGAATAGGTATAGCTAAGACTAATATTGCTATTCCAAGACTGTTTTTTCCCAATTGTATTTCTCATATTCTTCAATGGGTTTTCCAATCCTGGGCCAGTTAGGTCACTCCCTAGATTGGTTGTATCTTTAGTGGTATCCACTCCATCCTTACTTTCATTATTTGACCATGAGGCTCCTAATAATCTAAATCCGGTAGATAAACGCGCATTGATCAATCTAGGAGAAATGATGCCACTGTTGTTTTTGTTGAATGATCCAACACGGCGATTTCGATCTATATCATATTCATAAAAGTCATGGGTCATGCTGAGATCTAAATTCAATTTCCCTGCAACTTTTGAGCGAACGCTTGACCGAAGGTTTGCTAGTTTCATTGAATCAGCTGCAAAATTATAACTTGAGCTCATTCGCCAGCTTAATAGGTCTACTTTTTTTTCTTCATCTCCCTTTTTTATCTTAGCTTGAAAGATGTTGTTCAATCCAAAGGTCATTGATTTTCTTTCAGATCGAGGCGTGTTACCAGCCATTGAGCCAGAAAATCTATCATGGTATATCTCATTTCCTAATGAGTCTTTTTCTGTTATCACATATCCTAGATCTTGATTAAAAAATCTTTTAGAGAAATCAGGAGTCCATGAATATCCAATCGATGGAGACATGACATGACGGATTGCCCTTAGAGGTCCGATTGGTATTGAAAAAAGACCATATATTTGCGTATTCGTATTCATGGAAAATGAGCCTGTGGTCCTAGAGGCAAAACCTGATTCTGGTATTTTATCAAAAGTTGAACCATTCCACACTCCTTTCTGGGTTTCGTTTACCCATGCGGATTTCAGATTGACGCTAGGGTTTATGGAGATATATTTAAATAATTTTTGTGGAGCATTGATACTTGATGTATGGATCCATCCATTATTTTGTTCGTTCTTTTCCAATAGCATGCCAGTTGAATCTCTTTCCCATCCAAACATCGCACTATCAGTTTCAACTGATTCATAATAATCTCTGTTTTTATTGGTATAGTTTAATCCATAATTCCATGTGATGGTGTTATACCATCTTTTCTTTGTTGCATTTGTTGGAAAAAGATTGCTTTGTCCATGGCGGAAAGAAAATTTTGGGAAAGTACTATTCTCAAGATTTATTTGCGTACCTGCTCTATTTGGTGATATAAAATAATTGCTCCCAGGATTTGTTTTTTCATCGATCAGGAGGTCTATGTTCGAATAATAATTGGCACTGAATGAATTTTTTGATTTTGGCCAACGCTTGGAATAACTCATATTGGATATTGCCTTTTGGTCCATTCGTTCAGCCTCTGATAGACCATATTTTTTGTTATAATCACCACTGGTTGAATAGGTTACATTGGCATTTAATGATTGGTTATTCCTTAACTCTTGTTTATGTGCCCATCTCAAGGTTGTACTGGTATTTCTATTGTCTGTGAGGTCCATAATGTCATTGGTGCCGCTTAAGTATTGCCTATTGAAAAAATTCAAGCTTCCACTGAATTTGTATCGAACTCTATATTGAGTATTAATTCTAAATGTCGCACCCTGTTTATCTCCAAATCCCAATGTGAATCTAGAATCCCAGTATTGACTTGGTGCCCAATAGAATCCTAGGCCTTGGATATATTGTCCACGATTTTTATTATCACCATAGGAGGGCATTATCCATCCTGAGTGTCGTTGACCGCCTTTGTGGGGGAAGATGCCCAATGGTATGCCAAAAATTGGGATCTGACCCAAATGGAGTATGATTGGACGAGCGACGACCACATCATTCTGAATTATTTTCATTTTGGTTGATTCAAAATGAAAGTGTGCAGTATCCAGGTCACAGGTGGTATAAGTTGAATTTTCAATGAAAAAGACCTTTTGTGACTCATTTCGTATTCTCTTGCCAGTATAATAGCCATCGTCTGCCTTTGTCTGACCTTGCGTGACACGGCCTTTTCTTGTTTTTAGATTATAGGTCATTGCGTTTCCAGTCATAGGGTCTCTTCCCTCTTCCTTGATCACTGGCAATATGGGTTCACTCAGAGTATCGCCTTTCACATTTGGTAGTGCATCCAGCATATCTGTCTTCCAATTTACATTTACAAACCCTGCATCTAGATTTGTACGATCATGTCTTATGTTGACATTTCCATAGAAATCAGATTCATCATGCTTCAAACGATACTTGATCTTATTTGCTTTATAGACCACGGGATGGTCATTGTCATTTGAAATTGAATCAGGGAGGTATTTACCTTCTGAACCTCCGATTATGTTAATTATGTTCAAATCATCATCATAAAATGATAATGCGATCGTATCACCTGAAGCATTGTTTTTGCCTTGATATATTGAATCTTCAAATATATGATAAACGGTTTTGGCCATCCCTTCGATCCTTAGGGAGTCGATAATGCCGTCTTTGAAGAAACTTGTCAAGGTGGTCCCTTCCATCCGGTCGTCAAACCTAAGACTATCGCCTACCAACAAAGTATCGATCAATGATTTTTTATATCCTCTAATGGGAGTGATCGCAAATGCTCTTTTGGGGATATGGAGTCTTTTTAATTTTTCCTTTTCATAATTTAATATGATCTTTATGCCAGATAGTTGTCTATTATTCTCTTTTATCTCAGGATCTATGTCCAATGTGGTCGTTTCGTTCTTCCGATCATATTTAGCGGTGCCGCAAGTTGCGATTCGAGAAGAGTCCTCGATGGTCACATTACCGAACGCAGTATAAGAAACTCCATCTTGTTCTTTGTTTTTTTGGTATTCAATTCTATTTGCATGTATGGTCTGTCCTTTTTGGATCAAGGTCACATGGCCACTAGCAATTCCACTATCAACATTGGTAAAGACAGTGATGGTATCAGCCCTAAGGTCATAGTCATCATCCCATACGTGGGAAAGCCCAATACTGAGGAGTCTGTCTTCTTTTGAAAAAAATTTAATGGTATCACAGGTCAGATTTCTCTGATCTTGAAAAGCTGATACCTCGTTATATAATATGGCAAGTCCCTCATTCTCATACTGTCGCCCCTCTTGACAATTCAAGGTAAGGTCCCCTTTGGTGAAGACCACGTTTCCTGAGATGAATTTTACAGATCTTCCTTCTGTTGTCTTACTCTCAAGCATATTTGCCTGTTTTAGATAGAGCCTTTCATTTGCAAACAATAGAGAAAAAAAATTCAGAAGAATGAAGATTCTTAATATCTTTTTGATATGAAGAAATCTCATTTGATCAATACAGTTTGTGACCTTGGCATCATAAGGTAAATTTACGTCACTTTTTTATCAGTTGAGGAACGTACATATAATGAAAATTGCATATCAAATATCATTGGCCTTATTGATCGTTCACCTAACAAGTTGCGAAAATAAAAGGAGCATTATAACTATGGACAATGGATTGGTTGTTGAGGAGTTGGTCATTGGTGAAGGCGCTGAAGCACAGGATTATAATAAGGTTGTAGTGAATTATACAGGGACATTGGAAGATGGTTCCGTTTTTGATTCTTCTTTAAACCCAGGTCGTGGACCTTTTACCTTTACCCTAGGTGTTGGATCTGTGATAAAGGGATGGGATCTCGGAGTGAAGGGTATGAATGTTGGTGGGAAAAGGAAATTGACCATTCCCGCAGATCTTGGATATGGTGATAAGGGCGCAGGAGAAGTTATCCCTCCAGGGGCCACTCTTATGTTTGAGGTTGAACTTTTAGAGGTTGAAGCATATTGATTGCCACCGTAGCTCAGTTGGTAGAGCAACGCATTCGTAATGCGTAGGTCGCTGGTTCAAATCCAGTCGGTGGCTCTTTTATATTATTTTTTTTGATAGTATTTCGCTGATCTCCACGCACCATAGATCTCACCAATATAAACAAATGCAACAGCGACACCGAATAATGGTCCCGCAACAGGACGATCTTCTTTAATGGAAAAATAAGCCGAACTACCTGTCAAATAGAACGTCCAAAAACCCATTATGCCATCCATCGTCCTACCAGAATATGCACGACCTGCCCCAGGAATGATCGCAGATAGTATTGCTGCAATGAAAGGGGAACGCTTAGATAGAATAGGGTCTTGCTGTTTAATAGGGTCTATTAGCCTTCCATCTTTCTCGTTAAACGGGTTTCCTAATTCTAAATGATAATTATATGCAAAGGGGTTACAGCGTGTTATTCTCTCTGTTGCAATAACACCTCCTCTTAGAATCCCATATCTGCTAATGGCATCGGCTCCATAGTTGGAGCAACTAGGATAGAATTGGCAATTCAATAGGTCTGTATTATATGATATGCGTTGCCATAGAGAGATAGGCAATAATCCAATCCTATGGATCATGGGAGTTTCAGTAGAAAGTAATAGTGTATCAGCTGGATATTTTGATTGTGCACATAAGTAATTCAATAGAATCATTAGAATAATACGTTTCATAATTGAAGTTAATTAGATTTCTATTAATCGTGAACCTGTTCCTTTTTATATTTGAAGTATAATGGATAGTCTAATTGATACAGTATTCTCAAATCCTGTATATATGGCCATAGCGGTCATCCTTGCCATCTTATTGATCTATGCACTGATCAAGAAGGTCATAAAGTTGATTCTTACAATTGGAGTACTCTTGGTGATATATGTGGTCTATTTGAATTACACAGGGCAAGACGTACCTAAGAGCATGGATGAGTTAAAAGAATCAGTTTCAGGAAAAGTAGAGAAGGTCAAAGAAGCAACTTCAGAATCCATTCTCGAGGCAAAAGAATCAACGCGTAAAATAGTAGAAGAGAAGGTAGAAGAAAGATTAGATAAATTATTGGGTGACTAAATGAACTTATAATAAGTTACTTGCAAGTTCTGCCAGGTCACTGCGTTCGCCTTTTTCCAATGTGATATGAGCAAAGACATCTTGGCCTTTCATCCTGCTGATCAGGTAGGTCAGCCCATTAGATTTCTTATCTAGGTATGGATGGTCAATTTGGTGAATATCGCCTGTGAAGATTATCTTTGTACCTTCACCTGCTCTGGTGATCACCGTCTTTACCTCATGGGGAGTTAGATTTTGTGCTTCATCAACAATGAAAAATGATTTCTGTAGGCTTCTGCCTCTTATATAAGCGAGAGGTGTTATCAATAACTTTTCTTGTTCTAGCATTTCAGTGATTCTAAAAGCGCGTTTGTCATTATGCTTAAATTGGTGGCGAATTACGGATAAATTATCAAATAGGGGCTGCATATAAGGGTCTAATTTGGATTGAATATCCCCCGGTAAGAATCCCAGGTCTCTGTTACTTAATGGGACGATTGGTCTTGCAAGAAATATTTTTCTGAAGTCCTTACGTTTTTCAAGTGCGGCTGCCAGTGCCAACAATGTCTTTCCTGTACCAGCCTTACCGGATAAGGTTATCAAATGAATACGATCATCCAACAACATATTCAACGCAAAGGATTGTTCAGCATTTCGAGGATTTATACCATAAGCATTTAGTTTATTGACCTGTACCATCTTCTTTTCGAAAGGGTCATAGTATGCAAGGACAGATTTTTGTCCATTTCTAAGAATAAAATTTTCATTTGGCCTTGGCTTTTCAATTGATTTTAAATGTACAGTTTCAATGCCGTTTGATTCGTAGACCATGTCAATTTCACTAGAACTCACATTTTCAATTAGTCTATTACCTGGATATATATCGCTTATGTTCTCAATGGCATCGGACGTATAGTCTTCTGCCAAGAGCCCCAAAGAGCGAGCCTTTAGACGCACATTTGTATCCTTGGATACCAAGACCAACAGCCTGTCAGGGTTTTCTTCATGAAGTTTAAATGCACAATTAATGATCCTATGATCGGGGCAGTCATCTTTGAATGTTGCCTCTACATCAGGGTGCCAGTTATGGTTTACAACAACTTTTATCTTTCCATCAAATTGTTTTAACTCACCTTCATTGGTATCAATTGAAAGTTCATCCAGAAGTCTAAGAAATTCTCTAGCATTAAAATGTATCTGTTCATTACCTCTTTTGAATTGGTCTAATTCCTCTAGAACAGAAATAGGAATTACAACCTCATTGTCTTCAAAATTTTGGATGCAAGTTGCGTCATGAAGGATGACATTGGTGTCTATTACAAATATTTTATTTGTCATTTCCATGTGTTAGATAAAGATCACTATTTTGGTTCATGGACATCAGAAAAGTTAGCATATTAAATTAATTTTTTTCAATTCACCTTGGTCTTCATTTTTGAAAATATTTTCATATTTTAGGGTATGAATTCAAACATGGCACCTAATATTTGGTAAAGTATAAGACTATAAAGCAACGCTAAACCGAGCAATGCGGCAGGAGTGATTCTAAAACGAACACGAAATTGACTGTGTTCCTTTTTATGATCATAATACTCTATCAGTATCTCCAATGTGATCTTGCTCAGATAAATGCAAACGATATATAATATCAATAATATACCTTGATCAACTGCAGAAAGTGATTTTAGCCACTGGCCTAGACTCATATCCTGTCCTTTATAATATGTTTGAACTCAGATAATATCATTGAGGTTGCACCCCAAACCATTTCACCACCTAGCTCAAAATATGGCACTGTAACCGGTTGATTCGAAAAAATATCTTCTTTTAATTTACAGTTTTTTTCTAGTATCAGGTCATTGATCGAGACAGAAAATATGCGTTCTACCTCCTTGTCATGAATCATAGTTTTTGGTTTTGTATCTGTCCATCCAATATATGGGAAAATCTCAAAATTAGATACTGGTACATAAAAGGAGGTCAAACGACCAATGATATTCATTTTACTTTTGTTAATGCCTATCTCTTCATACGTTTCTCGTATTGCAGCATCTATAAGTGATTCATTTTTTTCAACCATGCCTCCTGGTAAGGATATTTGCCCTTTATGATGTTCAACATTTTTACTACGTTTTGTTAGAAAAAAAAACCAATCTTCATTGAATGGATATAGTAACAGTAATACAGAGGCGGGTATTCCTTTCTCTCGATTTTCTTTTGATCTAAATCTGCGTGGTTTGACCATCATTTTTTCTTGGGCATTCTTGCCGGGAAGCACCTTATTTAAATTTTTCGAGAGATTTTCAATAAATAATGGATTCATAAGTAGAAAAGTTATCCCATTTTTAATTCTTCTACCCGAACTTTGATGCTGACAAAACTATGAAATACAAACATATCATATGGGATTGGAATGGTACATTGCTTGATGACCGATGGCTTTGTGTAGAAGGGATCAATGAAAGTCTCAAAAAAAGATCACTACCTATTATTACAGAGGAAATATATAAGAAGGTCTTCTCATTTCCCGTAGAGGATTATTATGAAAGATTAGGGTTTGATTTCAAGCAAGAGCCATTTGAAGTTGCAGGAGATGAGTTTGTTGCATACTATGCAAAGTTCTTTCATAAAACAAAACTCCACAATCAAGTTTCATCGGTCATAAAGGATTTTAGTGCCGCTGGACTTAGTCAATCTATTCTTTCAGCTGGGAAACAGGAATATCTAAATGAATGGGTCAAAGTTCATGGACTATTAGACTATTTTACCATTATTCGTGGCATCGACAACCAATATGCAAGAGGGAAGGTGGAACTAGGAAAATCATTCATGAATGAACTTCCTTACGATAAGAAGGAGGTCGTTATGATAGGTGATACAGTCCATGATAGTGATGTTGCTACTGCAATGCACATAGATTGCCTATTAATTGATCATGGTCATATGGGTACTGAAAGGTTACAAGATACAGGGCGTAGGGTTTTTTCAAGAATGGGCCAGATCCTTGATTATTTGATCTAATTCTCATTCAGTTTGCAAGATCTGATATCAATAATACATCATATATATTGATCATTCCGTTCCAATCAATATCAGCAGCCAAGAACTCGGCAGGCTGTAATTCAAAAAGACCTAATATGTAATTGACACATAATAGTGCATCTATATTTGAGATCGTACCATCACCATTGACATCACCCATCTCATGCTGACCTGAGCCTGGAGCAAGTGCTACGACAGAGATGGTCTGTTCATCTTCTTCACCTCCTATTCCATGTATATTCAGAGTTATCTCATAGATACCCGGTTCTTCACAAAAAAGAGAAGGAGTCTTTCCAACGCCAAAGGCCTCAGAGTCCAGAATCCAATTCCTTTCTCCAATAGGGCCTCTTGATTCATCAAAGAAATGAAAATAACCTGGAGCTGATATGATATTTTGTACCACTTTGGGAATTGCGTTGAGAGGGTCTAGGTCTCCCAGAATAGTATTCTCTACTTGTATTGCAAACTGGCTTGTTTGTTCCTGGTCATAAAAAACTTGTATGTAATCGTAATCATTTGGATAAGGAATTGATATTGGATATTCTGAAATCAATTCTAGAGTATCCCATTCAATAAGTCCAACATCATCAAACCAAGAATAGGCAATACCGGAGTCAGGAATGTCACTATTCGCTCTAATATCAAAAAATTCTGCATCTTGATCACTGGGGATGTCTCCCCAATATCTTTGCCATGTGTATGTACCTGAAATTGAATCACCCATGGATGATGTAAATAGACTTTCTCCTGTTCGTCCAATTGCGCATCTTACCTCAAGAGTTACATTCTTTGCATTTTCTGTTTTTATGAAACCATGTATCGTATGTTCAAATTGATTGTTGAAGGGAATACGGTCTTCTAGATCTGTCACAATATTATCAGGAGAGTCAGAGGATCTTATATGCAAGAGTCCTTTATTCCCTCTACGATATATTGAATCTTGAATAACTTCATTGTCACTATTCACATTCCATAGGCTACTGCCTTCATCTTCAAAATTTTTCATCCAGACCTTCTCTCTTCCGAGTCTGAAATGCGTTATGCTAGAATTGCCATTTGATATTTTTGAGACACTACCAGCATCAGATAATGATATAGGCTCTGATTGAAAATATTCCTCTTCATTGAAAATGATGGACTTGGAATTCATTACCCAAGCATTATATTGAATTGTTTCAACTGAAATTAAAGATGTGTCCATGATCACATATGCTCTTTGATTGTCTTTATCTATGTGTAGGTAGGTGTTGAGTTCCTTGGAAAGTTTAGCGATGTGATCAAGGATCTGATTACCCAATTCACCTTTAGCTGGTACTGTCAGATAATCATCAATGTAGACTGGGTCAATTACAAAATCAATGAACCCTGATTCATCTGCCTCTGAATTGAGGATCATTGATGGATAGGTCTCAGGATAATTTAGATCAAAGATGAAATTACCTAATGAATGGGCGATCAACTTACCCTGATAGACCTCTACACCTTGTATAATGTGTGGGTGATGTACAATGACAAGGTCAGCACCTTCATCTATAGCAAAATGCCTTATGGCCCTATCCCACATTTTTGGTCGATCCAACCTCCAAGAGTAGTCATCAATTTCAGTCCCATAGCGAGGGACCATTTCAAATCCACTTGAACTTGCAGGGTTGGTCCTAAGATTCTCAAATACCTCGGGAAGAGAGAATGAATCATAATCAGATCCTGGTGAATAAGAATATTCACTACCTGCATGCATCTCAATGACGATCAGATCTGCCAAGCCATCAACAGATTGAATCTGTTGTCTTAGATAATATGGTGTCATATAGGCAAAACCAGACTTGTTCTCGCCAGCATTGAGGTAGGGTTGGTAATTGTTATATTGACCCGTACGATCACTTGATGCCAAAAATGCGACAACTTGACCCTTGATGGATCTAGTGGCGGGGAGATATGCCTCATAACTATTCATACCAGCACCTGAATGAAGGATTCCTGCTTCATTCAGTATATTTTGAGTCTGTGTCATTGCAGGCTCCATATAATCTAATATATGGTTATTGGCCAAGGAAACAACATCAATCCCGCCATAGACCAAGCCACTGACATTTTCTGGTGCACAACGAAAAATGATGCTCTTGGTCGGATGGGGATAGCCTTGATCTGATAGAGGAATCTCCAGATTGGCAATGGATAGATCAGCAGCCATTCCAAGTAGATCTCTTGTAGGTTCAAATAATGCTTGAACGCCTTGAGTTGTGATGATTCCATCATTGTCCTCAAATCTTCTTCCCATCATGATGTCTCCAACAAAATTCATTGTGATGGGGAAGGTTGAACTTCCTTGGTCCACCTCTATTGTTGTTGATGACCATCCTTGTTGTCCGGTCTCATCTTCAACGGTTAATATGACAGTATATTCATGGTCATCCTCAACTAGGTAATCATGATGTGGGTTGGGTTCATTTGATGTGCTGCCATCACCAAACTCCCAATGATAGGAGAATGCATATGAGTCTGTATCTTGTACCACTGAATTAAAAGAGGCTGACAGCATTTGGCTGTGGTTTTGATTGCGTACATCGTCTAATTCATAGCTAATTGATACGGTAGGACTGATTGCGAGATCTGCTGTTATATCTCGAATCATACTAAAATGGATACTCCCTGGGATGCTGGTTGTATCATCATGATCATTGATAAATTGAATCTCATTTATTGCTGACAATGAGTCATGCCAAGCCAACCAATCATTCCCTAAGGGGAGCCTATAAGAATTCCAATTACCTATCTCATTCGATCCCTGATAAACCGGAATCCATTGTTCTATGTCCAAGGTCTCTAAGCCAGTGAGTGAATATCGAATAAGATCAATCCCATTTGAAAAACCAATGGCCTGAATTTCAGATAGACTATCAGTTCTTGAAAAAAGTTGTAGAATGGTTCCTGAGTCAGGGGTAAATGGTTCGATCTGAATTGATTTCCAGCAATTTCCAAAGAGAACAAGACTATGACTGTTCCCGGGGATAGTGTTCAATGAATCTATACCATAGGCTTCTTGATCAACATCCTCATCCGAAATGCTTTCAAAAATATTTATCTGCTCAAAGTCCAAAAGAGTGTCAGGATGTTCATGCCCAGGGAGTAGATTTGATACTATTTGAGACCAAGGACCTGTATTGTCAAAGTAATCCACACCACGAATTCTAAACCACCACTGTTCTGTATTATTGAGGCCAGATAATGTCTGATGGTCTTGCCGCATGTATTGCAGTTGATCGTGGTCTGAAAGGTCAAATGAGAGTGGAGCGTTAAACGAAGTGTCTACATCTGCCTCAATCTGAAATGATCTAAAATTGGTATCATCTGTTGGCGTCCAGGTCAAGTAGACCTGCTCGGAGTTATCCATATTATATGCTCTAATAAATTCAATTGAATCAGGAGCAATATTATCAGGAATCGATTCCCAGTGGGATAGGTATAGCTCTGTGGCGTCAATGAATGGTTGATAATATTCTCTTATCATTGAAAAATTATCAATATTAGTGGGGTAGGACCCATTACCATATACAGCCTCATCTGATATGCCGGTACTATCAAAGAGCATGGGCTTTTCGTCCAATTCCACATGGATCCAGGGTTCATAGACGGAATAACCATTGGTCAAGCCTTGAAGATCGAGCATTTGTATTCCATTTGATGGTCCTCTCAATTCTGTGGCTAATGTAATGGGGAACTCGGTTTCTCCATTATCATATACGCATTGATCATCATAGAATACTTCATAATATTCCGTAACATGTAGGGAGTTGGTATTACCAAACTGACCTTGATCAATAGGATACTCTGATGTGAAATTTATTATGTCAAAGTGATCTTCTGTAATATCCCGGATAGGTTTTGTAGTAAATGAATTTTGTGATCCAGCTGCAACAATAATTGATTTACGAGGTGCGTGAGATTCATTATCAAAACTATGTATTGCAAAAACAAGAGGCCAATGGGGATTAATGCCTACTAATGGATGCACGGCTGCCTCTTGAAATTTTTGAAATATTGTGTTGGGGTAGCGAGAAGGGTCTGACAATGACTTGCTATTTGAATAATTACCAATTCCGGTCCATAAAACTTCTCTACCTGCACCATTGATCATGAATGCAAAGGCATTGGTCTTTAGAAATATATCAATAGCAATATAAGGAGCAATAAAATCATCGCAGGGGTGAGGGACCTGGATGATCACTTGTTCTCGTGTCGCTTGAGGATTAATAATATACATTCCCCATCCATTTCGAAAACTGCCTATTACGTCGTCCAGATCATTATCAGATTGGTTCGAGTCAATAAAGCTAGTATCCAATTGTTCTCTAATTATATGAAATACTCGATTATAGATAGTGTCTTCAAAAATAACCAACTCATAATAGAAAGACTCGATAGAATCCTGTAGTAATGAATCAACAAGCGTTGTATCCCCTAGGATAAATCCAGAAAAAATATCTTCCCAATAACTTAGAATTGGATCGCCAAACTCTAATTTATTATAATTCCCAAAACCAGTTGTTTGCACATCTAACCAGTCTGGACCATAATCATTAAATCCCTCGCTAGCTATACCTTCTGTGACGTGACTAACCCAATTATCGTATGATGAGCCTGGTGAGTGACCTCCTATAAATTCAGATAGTTCACCCGTCTCATGAATGATATTCGCGAGTGAAAGACTTATACTGAGCGCACTGATAAAAATCCATTTCATTATACTAATACAGAATAAGAAACTAAATATATTGTCCTATTGATGAATAAATAAAATGATCTAATTGTTTATATCTAATCGTTCATTAACGATTATCTTATTAAAATTCAATACCGAGTCCTACTACCGGGATGGTGCTAAAATAAGCAATTTTTCCAATATTATTATTTACGCGGCTATAAAAATAGGTCTCTATGTTCTCTCTGTTATATGTATTCCACACCTCAAAAAACAAAACAAGATTAGAACGTTTAAGATTATATCTTTTTTCATAGTGGATAAAGAGCGAATGATAGTCCGGAGTTCTATCTTTGTTGAACTCATCCAGGTATAATATTTGTTCATCAGCGAGTACTGAAGCATTCAGATCGATCGGTGTATAAGGACGCCCTCCGAAGTACGACCATCTGATAGAGATCTCCCAGTCTGTATTAGGCCTATATCCACCAACAATATTAAAAATGTATCGATAGTTGTGGTTCCTATTTCGTTTTATTCCATTGTAATCAGTAAAGGTCGAATTAAACATGGAACCGCCAACAAGACCATAAAAGTTTTCGGCTTTCTTTTTTTGGATCAGAATTTCTAATCCATCAGATAGCGCAGTCCCACTAGATACAATTCCATTATACATGCGAAGCTCATCAAATAAGAATGTAGGATCATTGTGAAGAGTTGCATCAGGTAATATCGGACTATTAGTATATTCTTTTTGATAGGCAGATAATGAAAGTTTTGTGGATGGTGTGATCATATGTTCCAGGCTTAGAGAATGCTGATAAGCATTTACACTTTTCAATTTATTTGATGCATCATTTGCAATATAGATAGGTGGAGGATTTTGATTATAGACTCCAGCATTGAATACAATATTTGTTTTTCCTCTAATGATCTCATAGTCAAGATTGATCCTAGGAGACCATAGATTGATCTTTTCGTAATCATTGTGATCTAAACGAAATCCAGTGGAAAAGATCAGTCTTGAAAATAAATTCTTTTTTAGCGTTAAAAATGCTGCATAGTTAGTGGTTTTAACGACCCTATCAAACGCGATCTCATTTATAAAAAATTCGCTTTTTGTTAGTTTGCGATAATAATCATAATATGTTTTATTTACCTCCGCATCAAAACCAAACTCCATTTTAGACCCTGGTCCTAATTTTAAATGATTTACTTGGCGTAAATTCTTAACATCTGTATCCTCAATAATATTAAATACTATTTTTCCTGTATTGATATTTAAAAAGTGAGCATCTGAATTTTTTATTGAATTGGAAATACTAGTATTTGTATATGCTCTATTGTTCCAGATATGTTTGTAGTTAATTCCTATTGTATTTTGATCATTCTTTAATTTTCCATGTTCTGTTTCTCCAACATCAATAGCGCCATCAATATCTCTATCATATACACTTCCTCCATTGACCATTAGTATTGAAAAAGCATTATAGATATTTGGCCTAAACTCTAACTTGGCCTGGAAATCACTATAGGAGGGCATTCCACCGCTAGCATTTATTGCATTAGCTAAAAGATCAAGATAACTCATCCTGTACGATGCAATGTAGGTAGATCGATCACTTAATGGTCCTTCAATTAATAAACTAAGACCTCCAACTCCAACAAATCCTTCACCCTCGATATTTTCTCTGTTTCCAGATCGGTATGTAATATCTCCAAAACTTGATAGCTTATTGCCATATTTAGATGAGAAACCATTACTGAAAAAATCAAGACTCTCTACCATATCACTATTGATCAATCCAACAGGGCCATTCGATCTGCCATCGGCCTGTTTAAAGTGGGATACGCTTGGAATTGGAATATTATCAATGATAAAACCATTTTCAGTTGGTCCGCCTCCTCTTACCATCATATCCTGACGGTTTTCACCTACACTTGCAACACTTGGTAAGGTGTTAATAATTCGGCTGATCTCCTGTCCAGTACCAGGATATCTTCTTAATTCATCTCTATTAAATGATACGACCTGGTACTCTTTTATCATGGAACGTTCAAAGTATGACTCCTCAACGATAACATCATCAATTTGAATCACAGAAGATTCAAGTTTAATATTTAAAAATTCATAGCCATTAGGCCGTACCCATATATCAGCCTTATTCTGTGTTTTGTAACCCATAAAGCTGATCGTAACTGTGTAGTCACCCATTGGTATTTGATTA
>Ga0208766_1000144_pt1 | contig 37169 bp, 34 predicted proteins | sample ETN01SmetaG_3_FD_185792 | JGI IMG/M metagenome (GOLD analysis project Ga0208766, IMG submission 185792) | Marine microbial and viral communities from oxygen minimum zone, Eastern Pacific Ocean - ETNP2014F12-01SV263 (SPAdes) (version 2) | ecosystem: Environmental > Aquatic > Marine > Oceanic ... | reverse complement strand
CCGCCCATTGAAAATATATTTCTATTCATAATCTATTCTACCAATAATATTTTATATATTCGCTCTGCTACGACGACCTCTTCTTCCTCGAGATTTAGATTTCTTGGTAACCCTAGCCTCAGATAGAGGCGGAATATTTGGCAGTGCTTCTTGTTCTCTAAACCCATCAATAATCAATTCTCTCATGGCTTTATCAATTTCCACATCAGTTTCTATCGGTTCATATTTAGAGAGTCTTTCTTCGACTTCTTCGGTGGCGCGTTGTTCTAAGCTTTTACTGCCTCTTTCTTCCCAAGTTTCACGATTTTCTCGATCAATTACTGGTTGGGTTAAATAAAGCTCATGTGGCCAATGCTTTAAAGTATGTGGACTGGTAATCAAATGATCATCTTTCATTAAATCATCTACCAACTTTCCTGTAGGCAGATCCTCTTGAATGCCAATCTCTCGAACAAAATGCAAAGATTGTCCACAGACTTCGTTATCAAAAACCAGCTTAGGTAAACTGAACGTTAATACAAAATCAAGCATTCCTGGACCTGACACAGAATTAACCCCAGCTATGGCAGCAAGCAATGCACTTGAAAAGGTTTCTCCGCCTGCTTGTGCGTCAAGAGATTTTCCATCCGATAAAGCCATGTATGCTTGCGATGGAAGCTTGAGAAATTTAGCAATAGAAACATAAGCAACATTAAGCTGTTGCGCTTCAATTGCTGCCATGGGAGAACTGGCAGATTTCATATGAAATGTTGCTGGAGCACCACCAAACAACACTGGTGCACCCGGCCTCAATATTTGAGCCATGGTTATACCTGATAATACATCTACACAGTGAAACACCAAAGACCCAACTAGAGTTACAGGAGCAATCAATCCCATTAAAGTCACCGGAACTATCTCTACCGGTATTCCAGCATCAACACAATCTAAAAGATTTTGACAAGAATCTTCTCCATAACGGAAGTTACCGGTTGCCGTAATGGTAAATATTGACATTGGTCTTTTAATAAGATCGGCACGATCTTTTCTAAACATCTCGAGCATATTAGCCATTCTAGGTATTCCATGCTCACTAAATGCCCCGGAAACAACAGGTTTTTTCGAAGTGGTTAGGGTCATATACAATCGCCAAGCATCCGAGACTTGTGACTCGATATCTTTATTGGTCGAGAAAGCCGTTGCAAGATAAGCGATGTGCTCCAATCCGTCACACAGGCGAGCGTACTCTATGAAGTCAGTTGAATCAGCAAGACGTGTTTCTCCGGTTCTATGATCTAGCATTTTTAATCCACTTGAACCTGGGACATAGTGAACATTATTACCACCAATCTCTGTATAAGATTTCCCATCTCGATCAAACAGAGTAAAAGATGATGGCGCATCAACTATGGCTTGTTCTACAACGTCTTCTGGAAATAAAATTCGGTTATTTTCTTTATTTAGCTTTAAGCCATGATCAAGTAGGCAATCCCTTAAAGATTTGCCACGGATTTCCATTCCTACTTCGGCCATTAATCGTTTTGCCTCGGTAAGAATTTGAGTGATTTTTTCATCACTTAAGACTTGTAAGTTTGGTCGCATAGTTGAGCCTATTCTTTCTCGGTTCTCTCTTATCTCTTCTTTCTACACCAAACTAGAGAACATCACTCATAAGAATTGAAGAATTTAAATCTAATCAATCCGAATCGGATGCCATATCATCCTTAATACGATCGTAGATTTCTTCTCTATGAACAGCCACATCTTTTGGCGCATTTATTCCTATTCTAACTTGATTCCCTTTCACACCAAGCACTATTATTGAAACATCTTCCCCAATCATGAGTGCCTCGCCTTCCCTTCTGGTCAATATTAACATCTCATTTTTACCTCTCTAGCAAATCAATATCTTACATAAGATTTGCATAAAACAGTCACCAAACAAGCTTTAAAAATATTCTTCATGCTTGTTATGTTATCAATAACTATACAAAAATTTATTTTACAGTTCAGCTTTTAATAGGTCTGAAACCGATTCAAGCGCTGCATCAAGTTTATCTTCATCGGGTCCACCAGCCTGAGCAAAATCTGCTCTTCCACCACCTTTCCCACCCACAATAGCTGCTACTGACTTGATTAAGTCTCCAGCACGAATGCGATCTGTATTATCTTTTGTGACCCCCACCGCCAATTTCGCCTTGCCTTCACCAGCAGAACCAAGAACAATGATTGCGCTTCCTAACTTGTTCTTGTAATGATCAATAGCGTCCCTAAGATCTCCTGCACTAAATCCATCTAACCTATGTACAAGCACACTAATATCAGCAATCTTAATCACGTTATTTGTAAGATCGCCTGACTTATTACTAAACGCTTTTTGCTTTGAAGTAGAAAGCTCTTTTTCTAGCTCCTTATTCCGAATTAATAATTGCTCAATTTTTGAGTAAACTTGATCATTGGAACCCTTTAAAAGTGATGCCAAATTATCTATGTTTTCTTTATATGAAGATAACCACTCTACGGCAGCTTTTCCGGTAATTGCTTCAATACGTCGCACACCTGATGCCACGCCATTCTCTGAGATTACCTTAAATAAACCGATATCACCGGTCCTATTAACATGAGTACCACCACATAGCTCGATCGAATATTCGCCAAAATTAAGCACTCTAACCTCATCCTCATACTTTTCCCCAAATAACGCCATTGCTCCTGACTCTATCGCAGCTTCATAAGCCATTATGTCAATCTGTGCCGCATTATTCTTACGAATTTCGGTATTAACTTGGTCCTCTATGCCTAATATTTCTTCTTCTGTTAATGGTTGATTATGCGAAAAATCAAAACGCAATCGGTTTTCATCAACTAATGATCCTTTTTGCGTGACATGCTTGCCTAAAATACTCCTTAATGCTGCATGCATTAAATGAGTTGCAGAGTGATTGGCTGCAATTTTTAATCTTTTTTCATCATCTATCGTCATGGTTACTGTATTACCTAAATCAATTTTTCCAGTTTCTAAAATACCATGATGTACAACTGAATTGCTCTGTTTTTGTGTATCCGTGACCCGAAAAACCCCATCTTTTGATTCAATTTTTCCTGTATCACCAATTTGACCACCAGATTCAGCATAAAAAGGTGTAACATCGGTCACAAGCATGCCTTCTTGGCCTTTCTCTAATGACTTGATGGCATTGCCTTTAAAAAATATTTCTTTAACTTTTGCATTTTTTTGCAAATGATCATAGCCGACAAAATTCGATACAGTTGAAGCATTTACAACAGAATTAAGTGATTGAGAAAACTTATTGGCTTCTCTTGCTCGATCCCTTTGAGATGCCATCTCAATTTCAAAACCATCAAGATCAATATCAAAATTCCTTTCTCTGGCAATATCATTAGTTAAATCAACAGGAAAGCCATATGTATCGTAAAGTTTAAATACAATATGCCCAGGCAAAATATTGTTTTTCATGGTTTTGATTGAATTCTCAAGTATCTCCATACCTTGATCCAAAGTAACCGCAAATCGAATCTCTTCTTGCTTGATCGTTTCTTTGATCTTTGCTTTCAAATCAAGCAACTCTGGATAAGCTGAGCCCATCTCTTTAGCGAGAGGTTCTACCAATTTATAAAAGAAAGGTTCATTAATACCCAGTTTCTTACCATGCCGAATCGCTCTTCTGAGTATTCTGCGTAATACGTAACTTCTGCCTTCATTTCCTGGCAAAATACCGTCTGTAATCAAAAAAGAACATGCTCGAATATGATCCACAATTACATTCAATGAATTTGATTCTTGTATATCGAGTTTTAGTATTTTGGTCGTGGATTTTATTAAATTTCTAAACAAATCAATTTCATAATTACTGTGCACAGATTGCATTACCGCTGCTAATCTTTCTAAGCCCATACCTGTATCTACTGATGGTTTGGGTAATGGCGTCATGCTGCCATCTTCAGAGCGATCAAATTGCATAAAAACGAGATTCCATATTTCGATATAACGATCGCCTTCTTCTTCTTTTGAACCAGGAGGGCCACCTTGAACATCGGGGCCATGATCATAGAAAATCTCACTACATGGACCACAAGGCCCGGTGTCACCCATTGACCAGAAATTCTCTTTTTCCCCCATACGAGAGAATCGTTCTGGATCCACTTTTATGGTCTTAAGCCAAATATCTGCAGCCTCATCATCATCTTTGAATACAGTCACCCATAATTTCTCTTTTGGCATCTGCAATACATTGGTTAGGAAGTCCCAAGCTTGAAGAATCGCCTGTTCTTTAAAATAATCACCAAAACTAAAATTACCCAACATCTCAAAAAAAGTGTGATGTCTGGCTGTATAACCTACGTTCTCAAGATCATTGTGTTTGCCGCCAGCCCGAAGACATCGCTGCGAAGTTACAGCACGATTGTATTTTCTCTTATCTTTACCCAGCAAAACATCTTTAAACTGGACCATACCAGCATTTGTAAACAACAAAGTTGGATCATTATTAGGAACGAGGGAGGAGCTTGTAACTATTTCATGATCTCTTTCATGAAAATATTCTAAGAATCTCTGACGTAATTCATTGCTGTTAATAGATTTCATAACTGAACATTTTATAGATAAATTTAAATGTTTACATTGTCTTTTAGGCAATAAATATCAAAATCTCTTATTAATAAATAGATTGCTATCCTGATTAATCTTTTACAGTTTTTTTAATATGTTGATTTTCAAATCCCCTGGACTGCAAAAAACGCATTTGCCTTGCCTTTTCTTTAAATTCATGTGGGGGTTTTAAGCCAAACTTTTTTACCCTTACCTCTATGGCTAATTGAATCCAATCCACATCCATTTCATCCAATACACTATAGACGATAGTACTTGGAAGCTTTTTTTCTTCCAGTTCTTGTATAATCTTTAAAGGGCCCTTACCTTGCCTAACTCTTGAGCGGCAAAAATTCTCAACAAAACGAGTATCATTTTGCAATCCCTCTTTGGTTAGCCTTTCAACGACTTGAAGTGAAATATCACGTGAAAAACCTTTGGTCTGCAATTTAACAATGAGCTCTTTTTGGCCGTATTCACGAATTGCTAAGAAATCCATGGCTTTCTTTCTGGCGCTTTTTGGATCTAAGTATTTGTCTTGACTTTGTGACTGAAAGATATCGGCATTCAGTTCGTTGATGGATGTCTTCACGTCAATAAGAATTATGCCTTTTCAGCTTCACTTTCTTCACTTTTGACCGACTTATCTTCGTCAGTTTCTTTCTGGGGCAATAATTTAGCTCTAATCTGTTCTTCAATTTCACTGGAAATTTCAGGGTTAGCGCGGAGAAAATCTCTCACATTTTCTTTGCCTTGCCCGATTCTATCATTTTTATAACTGTACCAAGATCCTGATTTCTCAACCAGTTCAAGCTCTACCCCATAATCTATAATCTCACCTTCTCGAGAAATACCCTCTCCGTATAATATTTCAAATTCAGCCATCCTAAATGGAGGTGAAACTTTATTTTTAACTACTTTGACGCGGGTTTGATTACCTGTGATTTCATCGCCCTTCTTGATTGCACCAATACGTCTAATATCTAGTCTTACGGAAGAATAAAATTTCAAAGCATTTCCGCCTGTTGTTGTCTCAGGGCTACCAAACATAACCCCTATCTTCATTCTTATTTGATTGATAAAAATTACCATAGTATTCGAACGTTTAATGTTGCCAGTAAGCTTCCTCAGTGCCTGAGACATCAGTCTTGCTTGTAAGCCCATATGAGAATCTCCCATATCACCTTCAATCTCTGCTTTAGGTGTCAATGCAGCAACAGAATCAATCACGATAATATCTACTGCGCTTGAGCGTACCAACATATCTGTTATTTCAAGTGCTTGTTCGCCCGTATCAGGTTGAGATACCAATAATTCATCAACATCAACTCCCAATTTTTCGGCATATTTTGGATCTAAAGCATGCTCGGCATCCACAAAAGCAGCCGTGCCACCAGCTTTTTGTGCTTCCGCAATAACCTGAAGAGTCAGAGTTGTTTTACCAGATGATTCAGGCCCATATATTTCAACAACTCTCCCTTTAGGAAGGCCGCCTATACCTAACGCAACATCAAGCCCGATCGATCCAGTAGATATAGCTTCAAAAAATTTTGTGGCTTCACTGTCTCCCAATCGCATGACTGAGCCTTTTCCAAACTGTTTATCAATTTGCCCTAAAGCCGCCGCTAGTGCTTTCTTTCTATCTTCATCCATAATGCTTGCCACTTATCATTTGTTATTGAGATTTGAATCCTATTATTCCATAACTAAAAATATATAGTTAGGCAGAATTTAAAATTTTCATTCTTTGGTTGATGCCCTGCAAAGCCATTTCAACTGCTTGCATTCTTATTGATTCACGATTGCCTTTAAAGAAGTGTCTTTTCGTGGAAGTTTGAATTTCACCCGTAAATTTATTACACCAAGCAAAACAAACTGTACCAATTGGTTTATCTTCTGAAGCACCCGATGGTCCCGCAATACCGGTTATGGCAACGGATATATCTGACGCACAGATCCTTAATACGCCTTCCGCCATTGATCTTGCGACTTTTTCACTTACTGCACCCTCATTTTCTATCAACCTTGGATCAACCCCTAGAACCTTTATCTTTGCCTGATTGCTATAAGAAACAATGCCATGTGAAAAACAACATGAACTTCCAGGTACATCAGTCAACATTTCTGCCACCATTCCACCTGTACAAGATTCCGCCACAGAAATGGTTGTATTGGTTTGTGTGGCTAGAGAAATAACACTCTTTGAAATTTCTGAAATTAGCTTCTTACTTAACATAATAGATCGATTCGTACAGTTTTATATGTTTACTGATCATTTCTTCTAGAGAAAATTCATTCGTTACCCATTCTTTTGCTCTTGCGGCACAATCCATTCTATGTTCTTCGTTATCAATAAAATAGGCAATATTTTTTTGCAGCATCTCTCGATCAGCTGAATTGGCCAATAATCCTGTTTCACCGTCTCGTACTATTTCCGGCACCCCTCCAGTCTTAAAACTAACTATAGGAACTCCAGAAGCGGATGCCTTTAACAATGAAACGCCGAGCCCTTCTTTAGTTGCCGGATGAACCAATAGATCAAAATGAGGCATATAATCATCAAGATCCGAGCGGAATCCTAAAAAAGTTATATTTTGATCAAGTTTAAGCTCAGAGCATCTCTTGCGTAATGATTGCTCTAATTTTCCTTGACCAAAAAATATTAATTTTATATTAGGATAACGTTGAATTAAGTTGGGCATAATCTCAATTAAATGAAGATGCCCCTTTCGTTCAATCAATTGACCTACCGAGGCAATAACAAAGTCATCATGTTTAATATTAAATTCTTTAATAAAGAGTGCTTTATCTGCAAATTTTTCGAAACGCTTAACATCTACAGCACTTCGAATTAAGACTAATTTCTCTTTATCGATACCTGAATCTTTCAAGATATTGTATATTTTCTTTGAGATAGCTATTACCTTTCGAAAAAGCCGATATCTTAACTTAGATAAAAATTTAGGTTCAATACTATCAACTCGCCTAGAAATAACATTCGGAATAGCGCTAAGTTTTGATACATATCCAGCCAAGAAGTCAGCACCACGACGACTGTGTGAATGAACAATATCAGGTCTTTCTTTACGAATAATTTGCCAAAAACGAAAAGCAAATAACAAATCCAAATCACCTTTACATGATAAATTTATAACTCTAATGCCTTTTGATTTTGCCATTTCACTCAGAGCAGAATTTGGCTGACAGACAAGTATACTGTCTATGCCCTTTAGTTTTAAGCCAGAGCATATATACATCACCTGCTGAGAACCGCCATAAAAGAATCGTCCGGTTTCTAAATGAAGAATTCTCATGTAACACAACAAAAAATTAATAACATTAAAGAATTATAGTAGATGATAGAGTACAAAGAGAATCACAAAAATTTCATAATTTAGTAGCAAGCGATTCAAGGGCTTTCTTATTTGTCCAAGACCAAACTTTCTTAACTGCCGCATCAATTGGTAACCAGCGATACTCAGTGTGCTCAAGAGAATTTAACTTAATTTCTGGCCGATTATCCAATAAATAAAAAAATTCATACTCAATATTCGTTTCATTGCGATCTTTGTATTTGTGCCGCCATCGAGAATCTACTGCATATGTTCGGCTTATGTTATTGCAAGTCATCACACCTTCATCAATCAAGCCTGTTTCTTCTTTTAATTCTCTGTATGCTGCAACCTCTTGTGATTCATTATCCTCTAAACTGCCCGTCACTGATTGCCAGCAGGGGAATGGATTAGAACGCTTAAGAATGAGAACTTCAGCCTCTTTTGTATATACTAGAACTAAAACAGATTCTGGTCTGCGGTACATAATAATGTATGCGTTAATCTGAATGAACTGGCCTTAAACGAATACCGGTTTCCTTTAACTGCTCAGTTGAAACTGCACCAGGTGCATCAGTTAAAGGGCAACTGGCTGATTGTGTCTTTGGAAAAGCAATGACATCCCTAATACTTTCAGCCCCAGACATCAACATTACCAATCTATCAAGACCAAAAGCTATTCCTCCATGAGGCGGACATCCATACTCAAGGGCATGCAATAGAAAACCAAATTTTTCTTGTGCCTCTTGGTCACTTATATTCAGCAACTGAAAAACTGCAGCTTGCATTTCCTTGCTATGTATACGTATCGACCCACCTCCAATCTCTGAACCGTTAAGCACCATATCGTAAGCTTTAGATAAAACAGTACCTGGATTGCTTTTGAGTTCTTTTTCCTTATCTACAGAAGGAGCTGTGAATGGGTGATGTAAAGAGGTCCAATTTTTCGTGGTTTTATCTTTCTCGAACATTGGAAAATCAACAACCCAGAGTGGCTGCCAACTTTCATCAATTAAATCCAAGTCTTCTCCAATAAGCACCCTTAAAGCACCGAGGGAATCGTTAACTACACTCTCTTTATCCGCGCCAAAGAAAATTAGATCCCCATCTTCTAAAGATGCACGTTCAATTACGCCATCTATTACATCATCTGATAGAAATTTTAGAATTGGAGATTGTAATCCTGCCTTTTTGAGTGAGACATCTACAACTTTTATATAGGCTAAACCTTTGGCCCCATAACGACCCACAAATTTTGTGTAATCATCAATCTCTTTTCTGCTCATTTTGCTTCCTTGAGGGACGCGCATTCCTGCTACACGTCCACCTTCATCTTTTGCCGGTCCAGAAAAAACCTTAAATTCGACATCAGTCATTAAATCAGAAAGATCTATCAGCTCAAGAGGAATTCTTAGGTCGGGTTTATCAGTTCCAAATCTTCTCATTGCTTCAGAATAACTCATTCTCGGGAAGCTCTCTGGCAAGGTAATGCCCATCACATCATTAAATAATGCACGAATTAGATTTTCCATCATTTCCATTACAGCAGCCTGATCAACAAAGCTCATCTCTATATCCAATTGAGTAAATTCAGGTTGGCGATCAGCCCTCAAATCTTCATCACGGAAGCAGCGCACTATTTGATAATAACGATCAAACCCAGACATCATTAATAATTGTTTAAAAATTTGTGGTGACTGAGGTAAAGCAAAGAATTTTCCAGCATTTGTTCTACTGGGAACAATATAATCACGTGCGCCTTCAGGAGTGGCTCTCGTTAACATTGGAGTCTCAATGTCTATAAATCCATGCTCATCCAAAAATAATCTCAATGCTTTAGTAACCGCATGACGAAGGCGTAAATTAGAAAGCATATTCTCACGGCGCAGATCAAGATATCGATACTTCAATCTCAACTCTTCATTTGTTTTTTCGTCATGATGAAAAGGAGGTGTGAGTGAATCATTCAATGTGACAAGATCAGTAGCTAGAATCTCTATCTCTCCGGTTTTCATATTTGGATTCATGGTTCCTTCCGGCCTTAATCGAACTTTTCCTTTGACAGCCAAAACAAATTCACTGCGAATGCGTTCAGCTTCAGAGAAAATCACCTTATCATCCGGATCAAAGACCACTTGAACCAATCCTTCGCGATCTCTTAAATCAACAAATATAACACCGCCATGATCACGCCTTCGGTGAACCCATCCATTAACAGATACTTCTTTTCCTTCGAGAAGGTTATTTACTTCTCCGCAATAATGACTACGCATAATATTCTTCATTTGACAAAAAAAGCGAAATATTACGGGCTAAACACTTTATCTGCAAGACCCTCGTCATATTTTCACTCTCATTTAAGAAAATTCCCATCTAATGCTGTATTTATTTATTTGGGTTCTTTGTTGGAAGCTCATTAAGATCTCCTTTTTTCCAAGTAGGTACCACTACTCCGAGTGATACAATCATCTTAAATGCTTCATCAACTTCCATATCCATCTCAATCACGTCATCTTTTGGTACAATAATAATAAATCCAGAAGTTGGATTTGGTGTGGTTGGAACAAAAGTACAGACTACATCCGATCCAGTTTTCTTTTGCACTTCACCCAGAGAGGTGGAAGTCTGAAAAGCCAAACTATAAACACCTTTGCGTGGATACTGTATTAATAAAACTTTCTTAAAAGATTGACCCGTATCTGAGAATACAATTTCCACAAAATTCTTTGCCGCTGCATAAACTGATCTTACTACTGGAATCCTTTTAAAAATTTTCTCACCAAAATTCACCATAGAACGACCAACAATATTGGCGGCAAAAATGCCCGTAACCAACAAAACCATTAAAGTCAGAATCAAACCCAATCCAGGTAATGTAAAACCAATTAGTGATTCCGGTCTAATTTGGGAGGGCAAAAGAATTAATGTTTGATCCATTAACGTTATCAAAAAACGGAACAATAATACTGTTACCACTATCGGCAGCCATACCAATAAACCAGCAATGAGATATTTTCGTAGCTTCTTCATTTTATTTTCTTAGTTTCTTTCTTTTCTGGTTTGGTTGATGATGTCTCGTTCTTTTCTTTTTTGACATTAGTTTCTTTTTTATTGTCTGTTTTTTTCTTATTACTTTCGTTATCATTTTTTGCGACATTCCGCTGATTGTCCTTCTTAAAATCAGTTTCATACCAACCGCCACCCTTTAAGCGAAAACTTGGAGCAGAAAGTAATCGAGCCAATGCTGATTCTCCGCAACTGGGACAATCGACCAATGAAGCATCATTCATTTTTTGCAATTCATCAAAAGAGTGATCGCAATTCTTACATTCATATTCGTATATTGGCATGATATCTCCGCAATCAAATAATGCCCGCATAAAAGCTGAAGGTCTTTAAGTCTTCTTGCATGATACTCGCTATTTTATGTAAATCATACTTGCCATTCTGCCGCATTTAATTTCCCTTCTGTAAGAATAAAATAAGTCCGAATCTCTATATGTACAATAGGAACCACCAAATACATTCTCAATACCTAATAATTCAAACTTAATTCTCGCTAACTCGTAAATATCAGCTTGCCAGCGTTTATTATCGTTCATTTTAAAGCAATCTTCATTTTGAAAGTGCATATTTAGAAAAATATCTCTCACCTCATCTCCAACTTCAAATGCTGATTGAGATATAGCAGGGCCTAACCAAACCATAATATCTTCAGCATTAGACTGCATCGCTGAAACGGTATTTTCAATCACACCAGCCACCATACCTCTCCATCCTGCATGAATCGACCCAACAAGATCCTGAGATTTATTTGCAAGTAAAATAGGTAAGCAATCTGCAGTCAACACAGCACTGACTTTTCCGGGTAATCTAGTAATACTCGCATCCCCTATCAATATTTCATTATTATCTGGCTCGACTAAAACATTGGCTTCATGTTTTTGTTTAAGCCAGCATGGTTCTGAAGGTAATTGTAATGTGTCTTTTAATAGACGACGATTTTCTTGTACACAAGAAATATCATCATCAACATGATCAGCAAGATTAAATCTTGAATACACGCCTTCACTAAAACCTTTAGATCTAACAGTAGTTCCTGCAAAAATACCGTCTAGATTCGGCCACGTTGCTTTGATGATATCAATATCATGCATCCTTATAACTTAAATCTTCTTCCATAGCGCCCAAGAGATCGTTATAGTCTGAAGCCAGATCCACCTCAACACTAATCTTTTCCCCAGAAGAAGGATGAATCAATTCCAGTTTTGACGCGCACAAGGCTTGTCTCCTGAAACTTCTTATTTGATCTTCCAGGACTTTACTGCAAGACGCAGGAATTATCATTCTCCCATAAACTGGATCGCCAACTAAAGCGTGGCGTCGAGAGGCAAAATGCACACGAATCTGATGCGTTCTTCCTGTTTCTAAATTAACCTTTATGTGAGTATGTGCTCTAAATCTTTGTAATACCTTATAATGGGTAATTGCCTCTTTACCATCATCTCTTACAATCATTTTTATGCGGTGTACTGGATGCCTTCTAATTGGTTTATTAATTGTTCCTCCACCCGTTAACACACCATTACATATCGCATTATATTCTCTGGAAACTTCTCTGGCAGATAACTGTTTTACTAGTGAATTATGTGCTTTCAAATTCTTTGCAATCACCATGAGACCGCTGGTATCTTTATCTAATCGATGAACAATACCAGCTCTCGGTAACTCACTTAATTCTGGCCATTGGTATAACAAACCATTCATTAAGGTTCCTTTAGAGTTACCGGCACCGGGATGAACGACCAAATTGGCTGGTTTGTTAATTACTACAATTTCCTTATCCTCATATTCAACCTTAAAATCAATTCTTTCGGGTTCATTTATTAATTTATCATGATGTTTTGCTTGTATTGAGATGCTTTCGCCACCATTAACCAAATCACGAGGTTTCCAAGATTCACCTTTGACTAATATTGATCCATCGAGGATCCAGTTTTTTAGTCGACTGCGTGAAAATTCGGGAAAGATCTTAGCTAAAGCTTGATCCAAACGATGACCTGCCATATCGTCGGGGATAACTTTTTCTTGTATATAAGTTGGCATGGGGACAATTTTAAAAAGTATTCATTTAATTTGAGTTATACTTTTGACTTAAAATTACATTAATATTAACTTACTTTACATAAAACTATAGTAATTTACTAAAGCAAAAGGCTCACATATTATTTTATAATAACGTGCTAATCATGATTAATTTTCATAAAAATTTCACAATCACCCTAATCACATTATTTTTTGTAGGCTGTGCGAATAACGAAGAATCTGCAGAGGATGCATACATCAATGATGTCGTTAGAGCATACGAGATAGCTCAAACTGCGGTGGTTGGAGGCAATTATCGGCGAGCAATTGGTTTATTTGAGAGCATTCAATCAAGATTCCCTTTTAGTGATCTATCGAACCAAATTCAACTAGAATTGATTCATGCGTATTATCAGAGTGGTGCAAAAGAAGAAACTATTGACCAAACTGAAGCATTTATTAGAGAAAACCCAACTCACCCAAATATTGATTATGCGCTTTACATTCAGGCTCTTGCCTATTTCGAAGAAGAGCCAGATTTCTTAGAGCGCCGCTTTGCCAAAGATATGAATAAACGCCCTCCTGTTGACGTCGAAAAAGCATTCTCAATTCTAGAAAGATTGGTAACAAGATACCCTGCAAGTGAATATGCGGCAGATGCTGAATTACGAATGATTTTCTTGAAAAATCGATTAGCGGCATATGACAATATTGTGGCTGATTACTACATTCGAAGTGGGGCTTATGTAGCCGCTCTGAATCGAGCAAAAAATTCTCTTGAACAGTACAATGGTGTACCGAGTAATAAAGAATCACTAGAAATCATTCTCATGGCCTATGAAAAACTAGGAATGACTGACCTGGCGAATGATACCAAGAGAATCATCGCTGAAAATTACGTTGATGCGCCACAGAAAATCAACATAAAAGAAGATAATGATCCGAAGTTCTGGCAAAAACTAAAAAGCTTGGTGCCAAAATTACCAAAAAGATCCACAGAAAAATAAAAATTTATAACAAGATAACTATTCTGGAAAATTATAACCCGACGTTATTGGGTATCTCCAGTCTCTACCAAAAGCTCGATTACTAATTCTAATGCCAGGAGGAGTCTGCCTTCTTTTATATTCATTGCGTTTAACCATTTCTAGCACATTAATCACAGTTTGTCGGTCATGGCCAAGCTCAGTTATTTCTTTAACTGATAAATCTTCCTCAATAAAAGCCTCTAAAATAGGATCTAGAATTTCGTAAGGTGGAAGAGTGTCACTATCTTGTTGATTTGCACTCAATTCAGCTGAAGGCTCTCTATCAATAACACGTTTTGGGATTACCTCTGAGATAGTATTTCGATAATTTGCCAATTTTTTTACCATCGTCTTTGTGCAATCTTTCAAAGGAGCAAATCCACCAGCCATATCTCCATATAGAGTTGCATAACCAACTGCCATTTCACTCTTATTACCCGTTGTTAATAACATCAATCCAGTTTTATTCGACACGGCCATAAGTAATATTCCTCGAGCACGAGATTGAATATTTTCCTCAGTTACATCAGTCTTGGTATCAAGAAAAATAGGTTTCAATAAATCCAAGGAAGCATTGTATAAAGATTCGATTGGCAAAACATCATACTGAACTCCTAGCTTTGCAGCCTGTGCTTCAGCATCCTCAAGACTCATTGTGCTAGTATAAAGAAAAGGCATCATTACAGCTCTTACCTTATCTTTACCAATAGCATCACAAGCTATCGAAAGAGTTAAGGCAGAATCAATGCCGCCGGATAATCCCATTACTACTCCTGGAAATCTATGTTTTCTAATGTAATCTCCAGTCCCCCGGACTAAGGCTTTGTATACACTTTCTTCTTCTGAAAGTCTTGGTGTTACTGATGTCCTTCTAGGCGAACATCTCTCGTTAACTAAATCAAATTCAATTATACTCATTGCCTCCTCAAAAGAAGCAGCCCTATAACTTAACTTGCCCTCGGCATTCATAACAAAAGAAGATCCATCAAATACAAGTTCATCTTGACCGCCAACCATATTCAGATAAATAATTGGAAGTTGTAGTTCCGAAACTCTTTTTCTAACAATATTCTCTCTTTCTAACTGCCCTTTCTTTTGGTAGGGAGAGCCGTTTATTACAACTATTAATTCAGCGCCAGCATCTTTAGATCTCTTTGCTGGCAATTCATGCCAAATGTCCTCACAAATATTTATTCCTATCTTTGTTCCCTTGACCTCGAAAATAGCAGGCTCATGATCTGGTTCAAAATACCTTTTTTCATCAAAAACACTATAATTCGGCAAAACCTCTTTTCGATAGCGAATAACTTCAGCTCCTCCAAAAAATACAGCGCAAGTATTGTAAATCAAACCTCCAGAATACTCAGGAAAGCCTAATAAAGCAGAAATACCAGAAATCTCTTGGCAAAGATAATTAACTGCCTCTTTGATACGACGTTGAAAACCAGAATGAAGTAGCAAATCTTCGGGAGGGTAACCTGAGATAGATAATTCAGGAAAAACAATCAAATCTGCCTGGTGCTCATCTTTAGCTGTATTGCAACAATCAAGAATACGTTTCGTATTACCTGAAATATCACCGACAACTAAATCTATTTGTGCTAAAACAATACAGATCTTCTTTTTCATTTTTGTCGATATATTTTTCTAAGTAACTAATTCAAAGATTGCGTCACCAAGTTCTGCTGGCGACTTAACAGTCGCTACACCAGCTGAATCAAGTGCTTTATATTTTTCCTTGGCTGTACCTTTTCCTCCAGCAACAATTGCGCCAGCATGTCCCATTCTTTTTCCTGCCGGGGCAGTCACGCCAGCAATATATGCTACTACAGGTTTGGTTATTTCACTTTTTATATACTCAGCGGCTGATTCCTCATCGGTACCGCCAATCTCCCCCACCATAACCATACCTTCAGTTTCAACGTCTTCTTGGAACAATTTCAAACAATCAATGAAGTCCATCCCTCTTACTGGATCTCCGCCGATACCAATACAGGTAGTTTGACCAAGTCCATTTTGGGTTGTTTGGTAAACAGCCTCGTAGGTCAAAGTACCAGAACGAGATATAACCCCTATCTTACCTTTCTTATGAATAAATCCAGGCATAATCCCAATTTTGCATTCGTCTGGGGTAATAATGCCAGGACAATTTGGACCCACTAACCGACAATCATATCCTTTGAGTGCGGCCTTTACTTTTACCATGTCCATTACTGGTATCCCTTCAGTAATACAAACTATGAGTGCAATTCCAGCATCAGCGGCCTCTATTATTGCGTCTGCCGCAAAAGGTGCTGGAACATATATCATGCTTACATCAGCCTTAGTATTTTCTACAGCTTCCATTACCGTATTAAATACAGGTACACCTAGATGCTTATCATTTTTTGATCCAGGAGTGACGCCAGCAAGAATTTGACTGCCATACTCAATACACTGTTCTGTATGAAATGAACCCTGTTTACCGGTAATACCTTGGCATATGATTTTGCTGTCTTTGTCAATCAATATGCTCATTGATTTACCACCGTAACAGCTTTTTTTGCAGCATCAGTTAGACTGGATGCCGAAATAATCTTCAAACCGCTTTCTTTCAGAAGACTTCTTCCTTTTTCTACATTTGTTCCCTCGAGGCGAACAACAACAGGAGTAGAAACCCCCGTTTCTTTAACTGCATCTATTATTCCTTGAGCAATAAGGTCGCATCTTACAATTCCGCCAAATATATTAACCAATATAGCCTGTACATTCTTATTCGACAAAATAAGCTTAAAAGCAAATGCAACCCTTTCACTAGTGGCTCCCCCTCCAACATCTAGAAAGTTTGCAGGCTTTCCACCATGCAGTTTTATGAGATCCATTGTTGCCATTGCTAGGCCTGCTCCATTAACCATGCATGCGATATCCCCATCCAATGAAACATAATTCAAATCATTTTGAGCTGCCTCGTGCTCTGTTTTATCTTCCTGGGATGGATCCCTAAGATTCACCAAATCTTTTTGCCTAAACAAAGCATTGGATTCAATATTAATTTTTGCATCAAGTGCCATTAAGTCTCCATCTTTCTTTACAATAAGTGGATTAACTTCTATTAAACTGGCATCTTTTTCCAGAAACAGAGCATACATTCTTTTCAAAATGTGTGAAAATTGCTTACATTGCTCTTTATTTAAATCTATACCAGAGCACAATTGTCTGATCTGATACAACATTAAACCAGTAGCTGGATTTATCGATATTTTAAAAATCTTTTCTGGCTCATTTTCTGCTACTTCTTCAATATTCATCCCTCCAGAAGGAGATACCACAAACGAAACCATCTCTTTTTCTCGATCAAGAAGAATACTTAAATATATCTCTCTATCTATCTCAGAACCAGGCTCAATGTAGACCATATTCACTGGTAAGCCTTCAGGTCCCGTTTGATTGGTTACCAAAACACTTCCAAGCATTTCTTGTGCATATTTCTCAACTTCTGCTACTGTTTTAGCCATCATAACGCCGCCAGCTTTTCCTCTTCCACCGCTATGAATTTGTGCTTTTATCACCCAAATCTCACCACCTATCTTTTCGGCAGCAGATCTAGCTTCGTCAGCTGATTTTGCCGTATAACCTAATGAGGAAGGAATATCATATTCCAAGAATAATTGTTTTGATTGGAACTCATGGAGATTCATTGATTGTAATCACTTACTGGAAATTAGATTTTTAATTAATTGTCAACACTTAAGCAGAATTCTTTCATAACAACACTATAAATGGAACTAATAAAGTATTTAATTTTTAAACAGAATTATCTTGAGCTTGAATAAACTTCATACTAAGCTTTTCATCACATATTATTTTTTAAGAAAACTTTTTATGAAAGAAAATAGAAATGGATTCACATTAATTGAACTACTCGTGGTGGTTATAATTGCAGGAATAATAATATCAATAGCAATCCCAGCCTATCAAGATTACACAAGCAGACCAATTGTTAATGCTGGAAAATATTGAGAAATATATACCTGCCTAAAATGAGGGATTGTTTACCTCCAAATAACAAAAAATGTCTTCAAGCATAATTACATTAATAATTGGCGGATTAATCTTTGGCAGTCTTCTAAACGTTATTATCTACAGATTACCGCTGATTACAGAAAAAAATAAATTTAATCTATTTTATCCAAGATCTCATTGCAGAGAATGCAAACAAACAATTCAATATTTACACAATATTCCTATTCTTAGTTATCTTTTCTTGAGAGGCAAATGCGCCTATTGCAAGAAACCAATAACAATACAATACCCGTTGATTGAAATTATTACTTCATTATTAACGGTGCAAGCTGGTCTTTATTTTGGGTTAAATATTGAGTTATTCTTTAGTTTATTCTTTTTATACATGTTAATAGTGATTAGTGTAATTGATATCAATTACAAAATTATACCTGACTCTTTGTCACTAGCTTTGCTATGGACTGGAATACTGGTCAGCTTGCTCTTTTCACCCAGCACATTCTCGGTTTTTCCTATTGATCCAGTATCAAGTATACTTGGAGCCATTCTTGGGTATCTTATTCTATGGTGTATTTTCCATATCTACCTTCTTGTTTCTCACAAAGAAGGTCTTGGATACGGTGATTTCAAGCTTCTAGCTGCTTTAGGTGCCTGGCTGGGTTGGAAACTAATTCCTTTTATATTATTTTTTTCCTCCATATTGGGCATTACATTCGGGTTTTGGTTGATACTCAATAAGAAGATCAAAAAAGATACGCCCATCCCGTTTGCACCATTTCTAGCAATATCGGGATGGATTTCAATGATATTTGATGTGAAAATAATAAAAATTTATTCTTTTCTTCAACTATAAATAGGCTTAAATATTAAAACAGATAAAGCAAAGACATCTTTCCATGTTGCTCTTACTGGTGGAATCGCGTCAGGTAAAACAATGGTGAGTGAGGCGTTTAAAGATCTGGGTGCAGATATTATTGATACCGATAAAATTGCACATATGATTACAGAGACAGGTAATGATGCATTAAAAGAAATAACCCTAGAGTTTGGCAAAGAATTCCTCAGAGAAGATGGTAACTTAAATCGCCAATTAATGCGCCAAACAATCTTTAAAGACCCTTCAAAACGTCGTCTATTGGAATCAATTATTCATCCAAAAATTCACTATCAAGTTCAACGAGAACTATCAATTGCATCAGGTATATATCAAATTATTGTTGTTCCACTTCTTACGAAATCACCATTACGAAATATAGTGGATAGAGTACTCGTAGTTGATTGCGACGAAAAGACTCAAATTGAGAGATTGAAAGAAAGAGATGGTGAATCAGAGGATTTTGCAAAGAAGATTATTGCTAGTCAATCTTCGCGTAGCGAAAGAATGGCAATTGCCGATGATATTATAATAAACAATCAAGACTTTAAAGAAACGCTAGTACAAATAAAAAGACTAAATAAAAAGTATATTGAAATAAGTGCAAAACAATAATAGATTTAATTTTCAATCAAAATTGAAGTTCATTAATGCAAAGTGCAAAATAAAAAGATGAAATTTAAAACTGAAAAATTTGACCCCACTACAAGGAGATCTCCTGAATACGAGTTACCCTTGAGCGAAAGAATGAGGACATTTCTGCGAATCGAGTTTCTTTACCAACAATTCAACTACTTTATTAATATTGATACTGATTGGGCATCAAGATCTAGTGTTTCAAATCTGCTTGAAATGATGTCAATACTTTCAAGAGGAGATATTCGAAGTGATGTATACAAAGAACTCGATAGGCATATAGGTATATTAACAAGTTACCATAGCCAACCATCAGTTGACCCAGAAAGACTAAAGAGCATGGTACAGAACCTAACAGAAAGAAGAGATGCGCTCCGTGCAGCTGGGACTAATTTTATACAACCGTTAAGAGATAATGAATTTTTAAGCGCAATAAAACACAGAAACACTATTCCTGGAGGGACATGTGAATTTGATTTACCAGAATTCGGTCATTGGCTCCGACAACCACTAGAAAGACGAAAACAAGATTTTTCAATATGGCTTAAAATGATTGAGCCAGTTTGTAACGCAGTTATAGAACTTCTTTGGTTGATACGTGAAAGCACAGAACCGACAGAAGAGTCAGCTATTAATGGAATGTATCAGCATAAAATGCCTCCATATTCACACGATCAACTAGTAAGAGTGAACTTGCCTAAAGAAAGCTATCTTTTTCCAGAAATTAGTGGCAATCAACATCGATTTACTGTGAGATTTTTGGAATGGTGCGATATCAACCAAAGAGCCATTCAAACGCATGATGATATTCAATTCAAAATCTCAATATGCTAAATCAAGATTGGGTCACTAATGCCCTAAATAATATTCCTTAACTTTTCAATAACTAGGGTATCAGCCTCTAACAAATCAACTTGTCTCACTTGGTCCAGTTTATACCAATCCAGAACCTGACCTTCATTCGCAATCAACCTTCCTTTCCATGAATTTACCAAAAAAAAATCTATAAGCACTTTGAGTTGATCGTAATCATGCTCAAGTTTAAGAAAGAACTTTAATTGCTTTGCGTCAACGTTTAACTCTTCCTTTAATTCTCGAATTAATGCTATTTCTGGTGACTCGCCAGCTACAACCTTTCCTCCTGGAAATTCCCATTGAAGAGGAAATGTTTTAAAACTTTGGCGTTGAGACAATAAAAGGCGTTTGTTCTTGTCTATGAGGATACCAGCAACTACAGAAATTCTTTGCAAGATTAGAATACCTTATTTGAGGCGGCCGTGACATTGTTTGAATTTCTTTCCAGAATTACAAGGACAAGGATCATTTCTTCCTATCTTCTTATCTTTGCGAACAAATGGTAATGAACCTTTCTTATCTAAAGAATCTTGCTTATCAGAGTTAATTGAATCTATATTTTCAGGATGATTGAATTCCATTGATTGTTCAGCACGTCTTTGCTCTTCCATTCTAGCAATATCCTGTTCACTCTGAATCCTAATGCGGGAAAGCATACTTATTGTGTCATGTTTTACTTGATCAAGCATCTCGCTAAACATGATAAAGGCTTCCCGCTTGTATTCTTGTTTAGGATTTTTCTGTGCATACCCTCTTAATCCTATTCCTTGACGAAGATAATCCATTGCCGCTAAATGCTCTTTCCAATGAAGATCAAGTTGTTTTAACATAATTTCTTTTTCAACCATACGCATCAAATTAGAACCAACAGCTTCTTCCTTTTCTTCACTGGCCAATTGTATTTTTTCAACACATCTCTCCCTGATCGTCTCAACATTTAGCTTTGGATCATCTTTTATCCATTGAGGAATTTTTAATGGCAACAAAAATTCCTTCTCTAAAGTGCTCATTAAGCCTTGGGGATCCCAATTCTCTTCATGATCATCTTCTTGAATAAATCTATCTACAGTTATTTCAATCACTTCTTCTCTAATAGTTTTAATTGATTCACTTACTTCATCTGCATTCATCAATTCATTTCTCTGATGATAAACAACTTTCCTTTGGTCATTAGAGACATCATCATACTCGAGCAGATTCTTTCGGATATCGAAATTATGGGATTCTACTTTACGTTGGGCTTTCTCAATTTGCCTGCTTAAAAGCTTGCTTTCAATTGCTTCCCCCTCTTGCATCCCAGCCCGAGAAAGCAATGACTTAGTTCTATCTGGGTCCCCAAAAATTCGCATCAAGTTATCTTCCATTGACAAATAGAAACGGCTAGAACCAGGGTCACCTTGTCGGCCAGATCTACCTCTTAATTGATTATCAATTCTTCTTGATTCGTGACGTTCAGTTCCAATTATATGGAGCCCGCCAGCTTCAATAACTTGCTGCTGTCTTTTTTTCCACTTAACATTTATCTCTTCGGAGCTACCTTCCTTTGACTCCAGTTCTGCCTCTAAATTACCCCCAAGAACTATATCTGTGCCACGACCTGCCATATTCGTTGCTATTGTTATTGCGCCAGGCTTACCTGCTTGCTGAACTATGATTGCTTCCCTCTCATGTTGTTTTGCATTCAAGACTTCATGACTAATATTTTTCTTTTTCAGTTTGCTCGATAATAACTCCGATGTTTCAATTGAAGTCGTTCCCACTAATGTGGGTTGATTTCTATCCCTGCATTCAACAATATCTTTAATGATTGCCTCAAATTTTCCTTCTTCTGTGAGATACACCAAGTCGGAATAATCGTCTCTTATCATGGTTTTATGTGTCGGTATAACTATTACCTCTAGCCCATATATAGATTGAAACTCATAAGCCTCTGTGTCAGCAGTACCAGTCATACCAGATAAATTATTATATAAACGAAAATAGTTTTGAAAGGTTATCGAGGCAACTGTTTGATTTTCCTGTTTAACTGAAACATTTTCTTTAGCTTCAACAGCCTGATGCAGTCCATCAGACCATCGTCTGCCCGGCATAGTTCGTCCTGTAAACTCATCAACAATTACGACTTCTCCATCTTTGACAATATAATCCACATCTCGATTGAACATCACATGCGCCCTAATAGCAGCATTCAAATGATGTAATAATCGAATATTGGCGGCATCATACAAACTTTCATTTTCCTGAAGAAGACCGGATCTAATCATTAATTCTTCAACATGTTGATGACCGGATTCGGTTATATATATTTGTTTTGATTTTTCGTCTTTAGAATAATCTCCATCTTGATCTTCTTCTTCGGGATTTAACTTAGGTATTAATTTATTAATTTTTTGATAAAGATCTATATTCTCATCCACTGGACCAGAAATAATTAGGGGTGTTCGAGCTTCATCAATAAGAATTGAATCCACTTCATCTACTATTGCGAAATTTAGCTCTTTTTGAACTTTATCCTCCGATGAAAAAGCTAAATTATCCCGAAGATAATCGAATCCTAGTTCATTGTTCGTTGTGTATGTAATATCAGCTTGATAGGCTGCTTTTTTCTCATCGTGAGTTTGCCCACTAGTGGTAACTCCCACAGTTAGATCAAGAAATTCGTAGATAGGTCGCATCCACTCTGAGTCTCTTTTTGCAAGATATTCATTAACAGTGACGATATGAACACCCTTTTGATCTAAAGCGTTAAGATATGCAGGTAGGGTTGCAACTAAAGTCTTGCCTTCCCCGGTTCTCATTTCAGCAATATCACCCTGATGCAAAACCATTCCGCCAATTAATTGAACATCAAATGGGCGCATATTCAAAGTCCGAAGAGAGACTTCTCTAACTACTGCAAAGGCTTCTGCTAGAAGATCATCGAGAGTCTCATCATTTTTTAATCTTTTTCTAAATTCTTCTGTCTTTGCGCTTAGCTCATTATCATTCAACGCCTGTATGCTAATCTCGTATTTATTTATTGCATCAACTTTTTTTGACAAGCGTTTTAAGATTCGCTGGTTACGACTACCAAATAGATTTGTTAAAAAATTTGCCACAGTAAACTTCCTGTAAATAAAAAGAACATCATATTTTGAGAAAAATCATCTGATTTATAACACTAATTATAAAGAATATTATAAAATGAATTCTAATGATTGAATAATACTAAAAAACCTACATAAACATATGTCATTCAACAAGCTCAAAAAAATCTTAAATTCGAAAACACATAATAACCTAGATAAAGTGGTACAACGAGCCAAAGATATAGAGGAATTACACCTATTGATAAATAATAACCTCAATAAAGAAACCGCCTCACATATAATTGGTTGCAATCTAGATGATAGCGGAAAATTAGTTATCTTATGTGACTCAATTGCTTGGGCAGCCAAACTTCGATTTGAAAACAATAAAATTCTAAAGATTGCTAGAAAAAGATTTCCAAAAACTGTGAGCTGCGATATAAAAACATCAAAAGTGTAAGCTTTAAAATAACGACACAGACAAATCAGTTATAAGCAGATGTCAAATAAGATATTGGGGCTTTTTTCTCATTATTGAAAGACACTTCCTCCCATGCCGACTCATCAGCAATAAGCGCTCTCATTAATTTATTATTTAGACCATGGCCTGATTTCTTTGCTGAGTATCTCCCTATTAAACTATGACCCAATAGATATGTATCGCCTATAGCATCAAGTATCTTATGAATGACAAATTCATTTGTATATCTCAAACCATCTTCATTTAAAATACGAAAATCATCAAGCACGATAGCATTATCCATACTACCGCCTAGTGTAAGATTATTTTCACGTAACTTTTCAATATCCTTAAGAAAGCCAAAAGTTCTAGCACGACTGACTTCTTTCAAGAATGATGTTGAAGAAAAATCAATTGAGGCTGTTTGTTTAAGTTTGTTGAAAACAGGATGATTAAAACCAATTTCAAAATCAACTTTGAATCCTTTGAATGGTGATAACTCAGCCCATTTATCATCTTCTTCGACTCGAATCTTTTTCTTTATCTCAATAAATCTCTTTGGAGCATTCTGCTCTTCAATACCAGCAGATTGAAGTAGGAAAACAAATGGACCTGCACTTCCATCCATTATAGGAACTTCTGATGCAGATAATTCAACCACAATATTGTCAATGCCAAGACCGGCTAGGGCAGACATTAAATGCTCTACTGTCGCAATCTTAACGCCATCCTTAATTAGAGTAGTTCCTAGATTTGTCTCGCCTACCAACCTGGCATCTGCCGGAACATCAATCAATGAGTCCAGATCAACTCTACGAAAGACTATACCAGTATTGATTCCGCCAGGCCTAAGAGTCATGAATACTTTTTTACCAGTATGTAAGCCTACGCCTGTTGCCTTCATAGTAGTTTTTATGGTTCGTTGTCGAAACATACAGACTGTCCTTGGCTAATATTCTTTACGAATCAATAATATAATTATAACAATTATCCTAGAATATACAAAAATACCCCTCTAAACTAAAATTGTTTTTGGAGCCAATCTTTCGCTAAATTCCATTTTTCTAGTAGGCCATTCTTAATTGAAATCTTATTATAACTACCTAGATCTAATGCATCTCTACCATATAGGAGCAGCCCAACTCCGGTTGCATGAATTGGATTTCTAACTACATCAATCAAACCTTCAACATATTGAGGTGAACCCAATCGAACTGGAACATGAAATATTTCTTCTGCTAACTCAACTGCACCTTCCATTTTTGAGCTACCACCTGTAATAATTATCCCAGCTGGTGTTGACTCCTCGAAACCACTCCGTCTTAATTCATTTCTTATTAAGCTAAACAATTCCTCAAACCTGGGTTCAACTATCTCAGCCAATGTTTGTCTGGCTAATCGTCTTGGAGGTCTGTCGCCAACGCTTGGTACTTCAATAGTTTCATCTGGATTGGCTAATTGAGATAAAGCGCAAGCATATTTTATCTTTATTTCTTCTGCATACTGAGTTGGCGTTCTCATTGAGACAGCAATATCATTTGTAACTTGATCTCCAGCAATTGGAATAACTGCCGTATGCTGAATTGCGCCCCCTTGAAAGACTGCAATATCAGTTGTGCCTCCCCCGATATCAACTAGGCATGAGCCAAGATCCTTTTCATCCTCAGTTAAGACAGAATAACTTGATGCAAGTTGCTCCAACACAATATCATCCACTTCTAAACCGCATCGTTCTATACATTTAATGATATTTTGAGCGGCACTTTCAGCACCGGTGACCATGTGAACTTTTGCTTCCATCCTGATTCCAGACATACCAATTGGGTCAAGAATACCTTCTTGACTGTCAATCAAGAATTCTTGAGGTAAAATGTGCAATATCTTTTGATCTGCTGGGATAGCTACAGCTCTGGCTGCATCTATCACTCTATCAACATCATTTAAACTGACTTCCTTATCTTGTATCGCCACTATTCCATGAGAATTAAGGCTTTTAATATGGTTTCCTGCAATACCTGCATAAACTGAATGTATATCACATCCAGCCATTAACTCTGCCTCTTCAACAGCCTTTTGAATAGAATGAACAGTTGATTCGATATTTACAACAACACCCTTTTTTAGTCCTCTCGAAGGATGTGTGCCAATACCTACTACTTCAATTTCATTACTATTATTAAGCTCCCCAACAATTGCAACAACCTTTGATGTTCCAATATCAAGCCCTACGATAAAATTCTTTTCGACATTTTTACTCACTAAACGTCCTTAATATATTTCTACTTTCTAATTGTCTTTCTTTAATAATAACGTAAATCCATTATCATATCTCATATCTACTGATTCTATTCTCTCGGGGTCTTGTGAAAGAATATTTTTTGCAATATCAATAAACGAATCAAATCTCTCATTAAGATTTTCTTTGCCAAAATTAACTTCGATTCCATTATACAAGTTTATTAGCCAAGCACCACGTGCACTCATACTAACTTTTCGAACATTCATGCCTAAGGGAATTAAATGATCACGTAAGTAAAAATATCGTTCTGCAACTTCTAATGAGGATCCATCTGGTCCATTCAAATATGCTAAATCAGAAGGGATGTGGTTAGGGTTATCAATTTCAACAAATAAAACACCACGATGATTTAATAATCCACTCTCACCCCATCTGGCAACAGGAACATGTTCGTAAATTTGCAATTCTAGTTTGCTGGGCCATTTCCTAGCGATCAGTACCTTGTCCACCCATGGCATATCGAGAATGCGTGAATGAATCTGAGGTATATCTAATCTTAAAAAACCATTATCTAAATCAGAAGTTATCACTTCCTGAATTTGATTTGCCTTAACCTGTTGAAAAGAACTTTCGATTGAAATAAATCTGATTGGCTTATTTAAGATAGCAATCAGTATTTGATAAAAAAATACAAAAATAATAATTGCTATTACTAATTTATAGTAAATATTCTTATTCGTTGCTGACAATGACCATTTCTTGTCTCTTATTTTCTTTCTTTTTTTTGCTTGTGCTGCAGGCATATTGGAGAATTCCTTTATGCATCTATACTTGTTTCAAGAATTTTCCAGCAAAGATTAGGAAAATCTAATCCAGATTCTAAAGCAGCCATAGGTACAAGACTTTTCTCTGTCATACCCGGTACCGTATTTACCTCCAGTATCTTGGGACAATCATTCTCTTGGTGCATAATATCAACTCTTCCCCAACCACTACACCCTAGCGCTTCAAAAGCTCTTAAAGCCAACTCAGAATATTTCTTTTCTAGCACAATATTGTCTGCACCCGGACAAATATAATTTGTGTCTTCTGATTTGTATTTAGCTTTAAAATCATAAAAAATTCGCGGTGTTTTAATACGGATACTAGGTAATGATTTATTTTGGAGGATGGACACAGTAATTTCTTCACCAAGAATACATTCCTCCGCTAGAACAATATCGTTAAAGCTTTTTGCATACCCAAAAGCTTCGTCCAATTCAATTGAGCTAGACACTCGAGTCATTCCCAAGCTAGAACCTTCAGAGATCGGTTTCAATATTAGCGGAAATCCCAAGTCATTTGTCGCCTGATTAAGGTCATTGTTTGTTCTTACAACCTTGTATTTAGGAACAGAAATTTCATTATCTATAAAAATCCTTTTACTCAAAAGCTTATTCATAGCAACTGCAGATGACAAAATACCACTTCCTGTATAAGGAATCCTAAAGAATTCCAAGAGGCCTTGGATTGATCCATCCTCACCTCCTTGACCATGAAGAGCAATCCAAGCTCTATCAAATTTCTTTTTCATGATCTTGCTTATTGGATCTACTTTTGGATCCCAGCCAAAGGCATCAATGTTCTTTGAAATAAGGGCTGATATGACTGCATCTCCACTCTTTAATGAGATTTCACGTTCATTAGAATTACCGCCATATATAACCAATACTCGACCAAAGTCTTTAGGGTTTTTTATACTTATATTATTGGTAGATGTCATATTTAATTGTTTCCAACAATTCTTACTTCACAGTGCAATTCAATATCATAATTCTGTTTCACAGCGCTACGAATATATTTAATTAACCTTTCTATATCGTTGGCTGATGCACTTCCATCATTGATGATAAAATTTGCATGTTTATTTGAGATATAAGCTCCGCCAATTTTGCAGCCCTTTAGATTTGATTGTTCTATCAGTCTTGCAGCATAAAAATCTGGCGGATTTCGAAAAACGGAACCACAGCTTGCTTTACCTAGAGGTTGTGAGTTTCTTCTGAGGTCTAGCATCTCTTTTTGCTTTTCCATTGATGAGATTTTATCAGATTTAAACTCCAGTAGAGCACCAATAAACCATTCGTCTTTCGGGCCTTCAACATTGCGATATTCAACTTTATATTGTGCTGGGTCTCTTTTTAAAATCTCACCTTTACGATTAATTACGTTTACCGAGATAACCCTATCCCAAGTTTCATGACCAAAAGCACCTGCATTCATGGCTAAAGCTCCTCCAAAGGAACCTGGTATACCAGAAAAGAATTCTGAAGGTGCCATGCCCCATCTAATGCATTGCTTGGCTAACATCGTGCATGGAACACTTGCTCCTACCTCTATTAAAGTATCATTAATCATATTAATCTGCCTAAAGATCGAGGATGATGAGATCACAACCCCAGATATACCTCCATCCCTAACAAGCAAGTTACTGCCTCTTCCAAGCCAAAATACAGGAACTGAATCTCTTAATTTGGAAAAAAAGATACTTAAATCTTCCGTATCAACTGGCTGAAAAAATAGCTCGGCTGGTCCACCCACTCTTAAAGAAGTATGTTTCTTCATGGATTCTGAGCGTATTATTCTTCCTTTTATAGAATCAATATCTTTAAGCAAATTATGCATCTCCAGTATTCTTTATATCTTCTTTAAGTAATTTTGGTAAATCACTTGCAAAATTTCCTATATCACCAGCCCCCATTAATAAAAGTATCTCTCCATCCTGCAGTTTTTCATTCAATATCGTAGGAATAATGTTTAAAGATTCTGCAAATATTGGTTTTGAATCCATTTTATCCTCTAAAGCATTAATGATTGTCATACCATTTATACCATCAATAGGCGCCTCTCCCGCCGAATAGATCTCAGTAATTATCACTTGTTCTACTTGTGATAGAGCGTCAACAAACTCATCAAATAGCTCTTTTGTCCTTGTATAACGATGCGGTTGGAATACCAAAGTAATGCTTTTACTCTCCCATCCCGAATGAATTGCATTTATGGTAGCCAAAATCTCCGTTGGATGATGACCATAATCATCAATTAGGGTTACGATGCCTCTTCTAAAAGGTATATCATTAGACACTTGGAATCTTCTATCAATTCCGGAAAAATTCTTAAGGGAAAGAATAATAGATGCGTCTGGCACATCTAATTCTGAAGCTACCGCAATTGCAGCTAAAGCATTTTGTACATTATGAATTCCAGGTAAATTAATTTGGATTTTTAATTTTCCTTTTTTATTCTTTCTCCTTACTTCAAATAGAGTTTTTTGGTGTGAGAATTTTATATTTCTTGCATAAATATCTGCTCCTTCTGAAACCCCATAAGTAACTATTGAACGCGCTATATTGGGTAAAATTTCCTGAATACCCGGATCATCGATACACATAATAGCAAGCCCATAAAAAGGCAAATTATGCAAAAAATCAATAAATCCTTTGTTTAATTTATTGACATCATTGTCATAGGTTGACATATGATCTAGATCAATATTGGTGACAACAGAAATCATTGGCTTAAAGTGTGTAAATGAAGCATCACTCTCATCTGCTTCTGCTACCAAATATTCACCTAATCCCAGCTTTGCGTGTGAGTCAGAACTTTTCAGGCAACCTCCTATTATATAGGTAGGATCTAGTTCGCCTCCTGCTAGAACAGTAGCAATAAGACTTGTAGTTGTAGTCTTCCCATGAGTTCCAGCAACTGCAACTGAATGATAAAAACGCATTAACTCTGCAAGCATCTCTGCACGAGTCACGACTGGTAGCATAAGTTTATATGCCTCACAAATTTCACAATTATCTTTTTGAATAGCGCTTGATACAACTACGGCATCAGCTTGAAAAATATTCTCTCGAGAATGTCCTATATGTATTTTAGCTCCCAGAGTCTCTAATCTTCTAAGTTGATTACTATTTCTGATATCTGATCCTTGGATCTCATATCCAAGCCCAATCATTACTTCGGCAATACCAGACATGCCAGAACCACCAATACCCACAAAATGTACCCTCTGGAGTCGTCGCATCTTTCTAGTCATTTTGATTCGCATAATTAAGGCATATTTCAACAATATCTGACGTAGATTCTGGTTTAGCTAAAGAGGTAGCTAGATTTGCTCGTCTTTTAAGAATATTTCTATCTTCGATCCAATCACGCAATACCAAAGCCAATGCCCCACTGGCAATATCCTTTTCTTGTATGATTTCTGCCGCTCCTACCTCTTGCATTAATTTTGCATTTGCACTTTGATGATCATCAATAGCCATTGAAAATGGTATAAATATTGCCGGCAAACCAGCATTTGTTAATTCAGTAACTGTCATTGCTCCTGCTCTGCATATAACCATATCAGCCCATTTATATGCATCTGCCATATCCTCAATAAACTCTACCAGATAAAGCCCAACTGGAACATTTTCGTATGCTTTTTTTGCTTGAGACATAGTTTTATATCCAGCCTGGTGAAGCACTTCAAGTTTAGTAACTGAAGAAAGTTCTTTTAAAGCTGCAGGTACAGCTTTATTTAAGATTAGAGATCCTTGGCTTCCTCCAATTACAAGGATTCTTATTGGCCCCTCACGATCTTCCAACCTCTTGTTTGGCTCTTCAATCTCTGCAATTTCTCGTCTTACTGGATTGCCAATTGTTATGGCTTTTATATTACTCGGAAAACTACCAGGAAAAGCTTCTAATACTAATGAAGCAATTCTAGATAAGAATCTATTTGTGCTTCCTGGAACAGCATTTTGCTCATGAATTATCAATGGATACCTCAAAACAAAGGCAGCCAAGGCCCCCGGGCCACTCGCAAATCCACCCATACCAAGAACTACTTGTGGACGGTGACGCATAAGGAAAAGACAAGATTTAAAGAATGCTGTAAACATTCTTTTCAAGGCAATCAACGTTGCCTTAATATTCTTTCCACGTAGCCCCATCACGCTTATAAATTCAATGTCTATACCAGCTTCTTGAACTAATTTATTCTCAATTCCTTCTTTTGTGCCTAGCCAAATTACTGAACAACCCGATTCTGTTAACGCTTTTGCAACTGACAGGCCAGGAAAAACATGTCCTCCTGTTCCTCCAGCCATAATTAATATTTTAGCTCGGCTCATTATTTTATTCTCTTCTTTGAAGGCTTGGATTTATGAATATAGTTCGAATTTATTTCGTGATAAATTCTTAAAAGTATGCCTAAAGTTATCATAGTCATTATTAAGCTACTTCTTCCGTAACTAATCAATGGAAGAGTTAACCCTTTTGTAGGTAATCCACCCATACTAACACCAAGATTAATTATCACTTGTAATGCTAACCAAGAACCAGCACCAACACAGAAATATGCCTCAAAGAAACGATCAGCTCTAGCAGATCTGATAGCCAAACGGAATATCCTCCATATCAAAAGCACAAACAATAAAATTAATATCAATGACCCTAATAAACCAAACTCTTCAGCAAAAACAGCAAAGATAAAATCAGTATGCGCTTCTGGCAAATAAAACAACTTTTGCACGCTATTACCTAAACCCACTCCTAACCATTCTCCTCGACCAATAGCAATAAGTGATTGTGTCAATTGATAACCAGAGTCAAATACGACACTCTTGTCCCAAGGATCAAGAAACCCAATAAAACGCCTCATACGTCCAGGAAAGTATTGCAGTAAAATTGCTAAAGAAACAGAAGTAGTGAATACAAATAATAAGAAATCTCTTATTCTTGCCCCTGCTACTAATAACATTGATAAAACCGTAGCAAGTAAAACCGCTGTCGCGCCGAAATCAGTTTCCATCAATAGTAAAATCGAAGCAATTCCGAGCACCACCATAGGTCTAAGGAAGCCTACAAAACCTTCTCTCAACTGTTTATTTCTTCTGACCAAATAGCCTGCAACGTAGATCATGATACATAACCTTGCTGGATCAGAAACCTGAACATTTATCATCCCGCCCAGTCGAATCCATCTAGTTGACCCATTCACTTCACGACCTAATCCAGGTATCAATACAATAACCAATAATATTAACCCTAAAATCAATAACCAAGGACCTAAGTTCTTCCAGAATTGAGTAGGCACAAAAACACAACATAACGCACACAAGAAACCGATAAAAACAGCAAGTATCTGTCGATTTAGATAATAAAATGGAGATCCTGATATATCTTCTGAGATAGCGCTAGATGCAGATGACAGAGTTATCAAACCGATCATTATTAATGACAAAACAATGAGTAAAAATGTTATATCAACTTTTACTGATTGCCTAAGTGTAAGTTTAATATTTTCAAAATATCCAACTACATTCATCTGGATAATCCTTTTACTATTCTAGTAAATTCTTCACCACGATGAATGTAACTATCAAACTGATCAAAACTAGCACAAGCCGGTGATAAAAGGATGGTATCGCCAGTGTTGCTATTTTTATAAGCACAAGAAATAGCTTCTTCAAGATTATTTACATATTTTATGGGTACTAAATCTTCAAATTCTTTCCCAATAATTTGAGCATCTTCGCCAAATAAGACTATTTGTTTTAATTTTGAATGTACCGATTGTGCAAAGAATTTAAAATCTCCACCCTTGGCTTGACCACCTGCTAATAAGATTACAGGGCTCATAATGGAATTGATTGAAGCCATTGCCGCATCAACATTAGTTCCTTTAGAGTCATTAATAAAATTGATAGAATTATGTTCTGCGACCAATTGCATCCGATGGGGCAATCCTTTGAACTCTTTTGCTGACAGCATTGCATTTGAAATATCTAGATTGATTAACTCCGAAACAGCCAACGCCGCCATTAAATTCTCATAATTGTGAGTTCCGCGTAACTTTATTTCGCCACAGTTCAATAATTTCTTTTTACCTTTTGATAAGAAAGAGCCTTCTGAATCCACTAAAATTCCATATTGATCATCTGCATCTTGGTTAATACCAAAAGTTAATTTAGGATTAACATTTAGATATTTTTCTACATCTCCTAAATTACGATTATAAACAGAAGACAATGCATCCTTAAGAATTCTGTACTTAGAATTTCTGTAATTTTCTTCGCCTCCATGCCAATCAAGATGATCTTTAGAAATATTCAAGAGAACAGCTACTTTTGCCGGTAAATATTGACATCTATGCAAATGGAAACTTGATAACTCAAGAATATGAATATCAACTTTATCATCTAGAAGCTCCAGCGCCGGTCTGCCAAGATTGCCTCCAGCTGAAGCTTTCAAATTTCCATTATTGCAGATAAAACAGACCAATTCAGTTACTGTGCTCTTGCCATTAGAACCTGTAATTGCAATAAAATCTTTCTTTGTACTTCTAACAAAAAGATCTATATCAGAGAGTATTTGAATATTTCTCTGTATTGCTAATTTTATTATAGGGTGATCATCATTGATTCCAGGTGAAACAACAATAGTGTCTATATCCTCAGGTAAATTATTATGATCAACTAGATAAATATCAGCCTCATTAAAAGATTTCCTAAATGCTTCTAATTCAGGTGGATTTATTCTCGTATCAAAATAAATTGCATTAATTTCATTTTTATTGAGATGTTGAGCAACTGATAATCCGGTTTTACCCATACCTAGAACTAAATATCTAGGCATCTTTTTCTCACTAATGAATTTAAATTGATCACAAATTATTATCTGATTTTGAGGCTTGCCAAACCGATCAAAACCAAAATTACCGTAATTATCCAAAAACGAACTATAATCTTTGGCTCTTCCCATCCTTTCAACTCATAATGATGATGCAGAGGAGCCATTTTAAAAATTCTTTTTCCTGTTAGTTTGAAAGAGGCGACTTGAATTATTACCGATAATGTTTCAACAACGAATACACCTCCCATAATTGCGAGTACAATTTCTTGTTTAATAATTACCGCAATAACTCCCAATGATGCTCCAAGTGATAACGATCCCACATCTCCCATGAAAACTTGAGCGGGATAGGTGTTAAACCATAAGAAACCAAGTCCAGCACCCGCCAATGCGGCACAAAACACAAATATCTCTCCAGCACCTTCTACATATGGAATGCCCAGATAAGATGAAAAGTTTATATTTCCAGTAACATAAGCAAAAATGCCTAGCGCTCCTCCAACAAGGACAGTAGGCATAATAGCTAGGCCGTCTAAGCCATCAGTCAAATTGACTGCATTACTAAAACCTAAAATAAAAAAGAAAGAAACCAATATATAAAAAGCGCCTAACTGTATCATTGTGTCCTTTAAATATGGAATCAGAAGAGATGTTGTATTAGCTTCAGCAGCAATAGAGTAGAGCCAGTAAGCAGCTATTATTGCAATCAATGATTGCCAAAATATTTTTGTCCATGCAGAAATACCATCTGAGTTATTCTTAATAATTTTCTTGTAGTCATCAATATAACCGATCAACCCGTAAGAGATGGTTACAAACAAGATAATCCAAATATATGGATTCGAAATCTCTGACCATAATAAAGTACTTACCGAGACCGCCATCAAAATCAATGCACCGCCCATTGTTGGTGTTCCTGCCTTTTGCAGATGGGTTTTCGGTCCATCATCCCTAACCGGTTGATTTAACTGTCTAGTATTAAATTTCGCTATCATTCTCGGACCAAATACAAACGAAAGCATTAACGCAGTCAAGGCACTAAAAATTGCCCGCATAGTTATGTAGTCAAATACAGTAAAGCTTGATTCAAATTGAGTTAAATAATTTGTTAAATAAAGTATCATTTTTTGTTTTTTTAGATGAAAGTTAAACTATTTGTGAAACTACTTTTTCCATTCTCATGGAACGTGAACCTTTAACCAATATACTCATATTCTTATTGTCTCGCATCATTGAACGCAAATTTGCAATCAATTCATCAATTGATGCAAACCAAAATCCATTTTTACCAAATTCCTTAACAGTATATTTTGTCATCTCACCGACCGCAAAAAGATAATCAATGCCCATATTTTTTGCTTTCTCACCGATAACAGCATGCATGTTATTTGAATTATCGCCCAGTTCTTTCATATCTCCAAAAACAAAAATCTTTTTATTCCTCATACTCTTGAGATATTCAATTGCAGCAACAGTGCTAGTTGGATTTGCATTATAAGAATCATTAATTATTGTATGGCCAGATCTTGTGTCCATTAGTTGAAGTCTTCCAGTAACCGATGAAGCCCTCTCTAAGCCTTCTTTAATCTCTCTGCTCGACCGTCCTAAAGAATACATTACCGCGCCGGCTGCACAAGCATTCATAACATTGTGATTTCCAAGTAATTTTAATCGAATATCAATAGAATCATCAGGTAATATTAGATGAAAACAAGAAAATTCTTTTTGTATTTGTATATTTCTGGCATAAATCATGGCTTTTGAATTTAGGCCAAAACTAATAACTTCTGAATTAACAGCCATCTCGTTCCATAAACTAAAATAAGCATCGTCATAATTTAATATCGCATATTTTGGCGCTACTCTTCCTTGTAAAATTTCACCTTTTGCTTTGGCTACTCCATTCAAATCGATAAATCCCTCAATGTGTGCAGTTGCTGCGTTATTAATTACCACTACATGAGGGTTTGCCAGGTTGACCAAATATTCTATTTCCTTTGGACGATTAGCCCCTATCTCAAGTACAGCAAAATCATGGGAATCGTTTAATTTTAATAACATTGAGGGTAATCCAATATCATTGTTGAGGTTTCCTTCTGTACTCAAGGTATTTGCTTTGATTGAAATACACGATGCCAAAAGTTCTTTTAAAGAGGTTTTTCCGTTACTCCCTGTTATTGCAATAATCTTAGATGGCATTTCTTCTCGCCAGCAATAGGCTAGTTTTCCTAATGCAATCCTTGTGTCCTCAACAAAAATACTCTGCTTATCTTTCTCCTTCACATAACCAACAATACAACCAGCAGCGCCCTTTGTGAAAGCCTCATTAACAAAATCATTGCCATTAAAATTTAACCCTTTTAAAGCTATAAATAACTCATTCTCTCTTATCTTTCTGGTATCAGTACTCACACCTCGAAATGTCTTATCAATCCCTTCAAAAGCACCTCCAATAAACTTTGCCGCTTCTGATAATCTAAGTTCAATCATTTGATCTTCTCATTAATCTAATCTTTATAAGCTCTTTAGAGATATTTTGATCAGAAAACTCAGTTTTATTTCCGTTAATTATTTGATAATCCTCGTGCCCTTTCCCCGCGATAAGGATTACATCTTCTTTGTTTGCTGAATTAATTGCGAAATTAATTGCTGCGAACCGATCACTTATTACAGAAACTTTTCCATTAACACCATCCAATATATCAGCAATGATTTTATCAGCATCTTCGTTTCTGGGATTATCGCTGGTCACCACCATGTAGTCGGCATTCGCTTCTGCTATCTGACCCATAACTTTCCTCTTGCCAATATCACGATCCCCTCCGCAGCCAAAAACACACCAAATTTTCTTCTTAAAGTGTAAACGAAGTGCAGTTAATGAAACTTTTAATGCCTCGGGTGTATGTGAGAAATCTACAACAACTCTTGGTGAACCTGGGGTTAGAGATAATTTAATCAGTTCCATACGCCCTTTAGGTGGAGTGATATTCTCAATGGCGTTAAATACATCTTTTAGGCAAAATTCATATGCAAGAAGTAAAGCCATCACTTGAAGTGCGTTCTCAATATTAAATACCCCTAATAAAGGAAGGTTGATCTTACATTCCCCCCAAGTGCTTTCAACTTCAACTAGAAATCCAAATTCGACTGCTTCTTTATTAAGCATCGATATGTATGAGTATGAATCTGTGGGTATTGAAGATTCATTTGATGTGATTACAATATCACCCTCTAAACGATTAATTAACTTCCTACCAAACTTATCATTTGAATTTATTATCTTTATTTTTGATTCAATCTCAGTAAATAACTTTGTCTTAACTTCACCATAAGATGCCAT
>Ga0208766_1000143_pt1 | contig 37333 bp, 33 predicted proteins | sample ETN01SmetaG_3_FD_185792 | JGI IMG/M metagenome (GOLD analysis project Ga0208766, IMG submission 185792) | Marine microbial and viral communities from oxygen minimum zone, Eastern Pacific Ocean - ETNP2014F12-01SV263 (SPAdes) (version 2) | ecosystem: Environmental > Aquatic > Marine > Oceanic ... | reverse complement strand
AAATGCGATACGACTTGGAATATTTGCTTTTATCAAACCTGTGATCACATCGACTGAAGGTCTTTGAGTCGCCAATAACATATGTATTCCAGAGGCTCTTGCTTTTTGCGCCAATCGCGAAATCAATTCTTCTGTTTTCTTTCCAACAATCATCATCATATCGGCCAATTCATCAATAATAACCACTATAAATGGCAGTGTATTTAATGTTGGATGCTCGGCGGGAATACTGTCATCTTCACTCAGTTCTGGTGGTTTGTACAAGGGATCTGGAATTGGTTTCCCATCGGCTATTGCATCCTTTACTTTACGATTGAAGCCACCAATGTTTCTGACGCCTAATGCTGACATTAGTCTATAACGCCTATCCATCTCAGCCACGCACCAACGAAGTGCATTAGCAGCTTCCTTCATATCAGTTACAACAGGAGTCAATAGATGTGGTATACCTTCATACACCGATAACTCCAACATTTTAGGATCAACCATGATCAATCTTACATGCTCAGCAGTTGCTTTATAGAGAAGACTGAGAATCATTGCGTTTATTGCCACAGATTTCCCTGAACCAGTTGTCCCCGCAATAAGCAAATGAGGCATTTTGGATAAATCTGCCACCACAGAATTGCCTCCGATATCTTTACCGAGAGCTAAAGTCAATGGTGAAGCCATATCATCATATGCTTTCGATTTTAGTATTTCCCCTAAAGTAACTAACTCTCTATTTTCATTAGGTATTTCAAGTCCTATGAATGATTTTCCAGGTATAACCTCTACTATTCTCACACTGACAACTGAAAGTGCTCTCGCTAAATCTTTTGACAAAATTGAGATTTTATTGACTTTGACACCTGGTGCCGGATCAAGTTCAAATCTTGTAATTATTGGCCCGGGAGAGACCGATACAACTTCAACCTCTATACCAAAATCTTTCAACTTAAGTTCAACCAGTCTCGACATTGCCTCTAAAGATTCTTCTGAATAGCCTTTTTTTTGAGCAGGAGGGTCATCTAACAATGACAATGACGGCAACTCTCCATCAGTAGGAGGTTCAAACATTGCGACCTGACGTTCTTTTTCGGCTCTATTGCTCTTTTCTAGTTGTGGTATAACTGGCTCTATCTTTGGTGGAGGTTTATCTGCAATTCGTTTTTTTTCCGCCTCAAAGATTACTTTACGTTCAGCCTTTTTCCTTTTGCTCTCAAGTCTGTCCTTGATTAAATCGATCTTAGATAACGCTGCATCCCAAACCAATAACAAGTATCTGCCAATCTCATCAATAACTTTAAACCAAGATATACTTAAAAAAAGTGAAACCGAAGCCAGCCAAATGAAAAATAATAAGGTTGTTGCGCCCAGTAACTTCATTGTTGACTCTAAATTATTACCAATCACTTGTCCTAGAATGCCGCCAGCTGTCTGTCTATAACCTTCCTCAGAAAAGTGAAGCGTAGATAAAGCGCAACTTGAAATCAGCAACAATATAAATCCGCTAACCCTTAAGAATAAATCAGCGCGAACAGGAATTGTTTGACTCTTAAGATCACGATACATTAGCCATCCAAAGTAAAAAATCATGGCCACAAAAAGATACGATGGAATTCCAAAAAGATTAAATAGTATATCGGCAGCAAAGGCTCCAACCTTCCCTACTGAATTATTTATATTTTCAACATTACTTATCTGAGTAATACCTGGATCATTAACATCATAGGTTACCAGCGCTATCCATAAAATAAGCGCCAAAGCACTCATCATCCAGAGGGCTGACTCTCTTAGGCTGCGGACTACTTTTGCGGAAAAACTTATATTTTGTGATTTTGACATTATTCTTTATATAAGCATCTTGAATAAGTTGAAACTTGTAATCTCAGCTTACCATTATTATCAAAGTTTTTTTCTATTTTAAATTATACCCTGAAATTATTATTTTATTGATAGGTAATAATTTTAACTATGTTTATAATTATAGATAATAAAAAATATTCGATATCGCTTTAAATGAAGCTTAAGTGAAAAGGTATTGCAAGCATGGCTGACAAGCAACATATCAGACTAATTATCTTGGGCTCTGGGCCTGCTGGTTATTCTGCTGCAGTTTATGCGGCACGTGCCAATCTTGAACCTGCAATTATCACCGGAATGGAGCAAGGTGGTCAGCTTATGACAACCACTGATGTAGATAACTGGCCAGGTGACGTGGAAGGTCTTCAAGGCCCGGAACTAATGGAAAGAATGCTGAAACATGTAAAAAGGTTTGGAACGAACGTGATCAATGACCATATCGAAGAAGTACATTTATCAAAACGCCCTTTTTTTCTTAGAGGTAACAGTTCAACCTATACATGTGATGCACTAATCATAGCCACAGGTGCAACAGCAATGTATCTTGGTTTGCCTTCAGAAGAGAAATATAAAGGCAGAGGCGTGTCTGCATGTGCCACATGCGATGGTTTTTTCTATAAAGATAAAAAAGTAGCGGTCGTAGGCGGAGGAAACACTGCGGCGGAAGAAGCTCTTTATCTAAGTAATATCGCTCAAGAAGTACATCTAATCCATCGTAGAGATGAACTAAGGGCAGAAAAAATTCTTCAAGATCACATTTTTGAAAGACAAAAAGAAGGTAAAATTATAATTCATTGGAATTATATTGTTGATGAAATATTAGGCGATGAAGGTGGAGTAAACGCGATTAGAATAATTAATCCAAATGATAACAAAAAAAAGAAATCTATCGACCTATTCGGTGTATTTATTGCCATTGGTCATCGACCCAATACCAGCTTATTCAAAGGTCAATTAGATATGAAAAATGACTATATAAAAATAAAATCAGGTCTTAGTGGAGATGCTACAGCTTCAAACATTCCCGGTGTATTTGCAGTGGGTGACGTATCTGATCAAATATATAGACAAGCAATAACATCTGCAGGCGCTGGTTGTATGGGTGCCCTCGATGCAGAAAAATATCTTGATTCTTTAACAAATTGAAAGAAGACCAAAGACTAAAAAGAAGCTATTACGGTACAGATTATCCTGGCTTTGGTTCCCCTATTCCGGAAAATGAGATCGGTTTAGTGCTTCTTGGCGGCTTTTTAACTCCGAAAAATGTAATAAACGCATACAGCAAAGGCATCTTCCCTTGGTTTAATAGAGACGAACAAGTTCAATGGTGGTCGCCTGACCCACGCTGTGTAATTTATCCAGATAAGATTCGCATACCTAAGAGAATGATTCGTACCTTAAAAAAAAGCGCTATTAAAGTTTCATTCAATAATAACTTTACTCATATCATTAAAAATTGCGCAAAACCAAGAAAAGATCAAGATGGAACATGGATCACCACATGCATGATTGATGTATATACCAAACTTCATAATAATGGCTGGGCGCATTCAGTGGAAGTATGGTCTGATAAAAAAATAATAGGCGGTCTATACGGCATTGTAATTGGAAAAATATTCTTTGCTGAATCAATGTTCAGTGATAAAACGAATGCATCTAAGTATGCATTATTTGCTCTTTGTAGAGAATTAATGATGCATGATTTTAAATTAATTGATTGTCAGATTACATCAAATCATTTGCTTACCCTTGGAGCAATAACGATTCCAAAGTACAAATTTATCAGAATTATGAGAGATCAATGCTCTGATAGGAAAAAATTTACTGGGTGGCCAGAAAGCACTATAGGAATGAATGAGTTACTAAAAATATAAAAAATTACCAAATCATGATTGCAAAGTTCTTTCTCTTTGAGCAGAATTTGGTGCTAACAATAAAAAAAGGAATACAATTTTGGCTAAAGAAGAGGCAATTGAAATGGAAGGAGTGGTAACCGAAGCTCTTCCAAATACAACATTTAGAGTTGAGCTTGAAAATGGGCACAATATTATTGCTCATATTTCAGGGAAGATGAGAAAGCATTATATAAGAATCCTAACGGGTGATACGGTAACAGTAGAGTTAACCCCTTATGACTTAAGCAAAGGTCGTATTACTTATCGCGGGAAATAGATGACTATTTTACTGTATTCTTCTTCTTACTAACTTTTCTTTTTAAATTTTTGAGAGGGCCATACTTTATATTTAGTCCTTTTTTTGATGCTGAGACTTTTGCACAACCACCTTCTACTAAACGACCAAAAAGCAACTCATCTGCTAGTGGTTTTTTTATATGCTCACGAATGAGTCTGGCCATAGGACGGGCTCCCATTTTTGAATCGTAACCTTCTTTAGCCAACCATTGTCGAGCTTTATCATCGACATCCATAGAAATATTATTTTTTTCCAACTTTTGTTCCAGCTCTATTATTAATTTGTCAATGACTCTACTGATTGAATATTCATCTAGTACAGAAAACTGAATAATAGAATCCAATCTATTACGAAATTCTGGTGTAAAAGTCTTATTTATTATTGTTAGACCATCTGAGGAATGGTCTTGATTAGTAAATCCAATCGATGCTCGACTCATTTCCTCTGCACCAGCATTTGTTGTCATAACTAACAAGATATTTCTAAAATTTGTTTTACGTCCACTATTGTCAGTTAAAGTTCCATGATCCATTATCTGCAACAAAATACTAAAGACATCAGAATGAGCTTTTTCAATCTCATCCAACAATACAACACCATATGGATCTTTATTTACAGCATCAGTCAACAGACCTCCTTTTTCATAACCTATATAACCTGGAGGAGCACCTATTAACTTTGATACAGTATGCCTTTCCATATATTCAGACATATCAAAACGAATTAAATTGATACCCATGATTAATGAAAGCTGCTTTGTCACTTCAGTTTTACCCACGCCAGTTGGCCCTGAAAACAAAAATGAGGCAATAGGTTTCGTTTCATCAGATAATCCCGATCGCGACATTTTTATTGATGAGCACAAGGAGCTTATTGCTGAATCTTGACCAAAAATCACAAGCTTTAGATCGCGCTCAAGTGTGCCCATTATATCTTTGTCAGTTTTTGAGATATTTTTTGAGGGAATTTGGGTCATCTTGGCAACAACATCTTCTATATCAATTTTCGAAATTTTATTTTTAGTTTTTTTATTTGACTTTAACTTGATATTAGCTCCTGCCTCATCTATCACATCAATTGCTTTGTCAGGGAAGTTGCGGTCATTTATGTATTTATCTGACAGTTCAACAGCAGTGTTGATTGATTCCTTGTCATAGAGAACATCATGAAAGGACTCAAACTTAGGTAATAAGCCCTGAAGAATCTCAATAGTCTCATTCTTAGTTGGTTCCTTTATATCAATGCTTTGAAATCTCCTGGAAAGCGCGTGATCTTTCTCAAAGATACTTCGATATTCAGAGTGTGTTGTTGATCCAATACAACAAACATCCCCATTAGCAAGCGTTGGTTTTAATATGTTCGAGGCATCCATTGTGCCCCCTGAGACAGCACCGGCACCAATTAATGTATGTATTTCATCAATAAATAAAATAGCTTTATTTTCTTTATTGATTGCCTTAATAACGGCTTTTAGACGTTTTTCAAAATCACCCCGATATTTTGTTCCAGCTAAAAGAGAACCCATATCCAAGGAAAAAATAATTTTATCTTTAATTATCCTTGGCACTTTATTACTTACAATTAATTGCGCCAATCCTTCCGCAATTGCTGTTTTTCCAACACCAGCGTCCCCCACAAGTAGAGGATTATTTTTTCTGCGTCTACTTAATACTTGAATAACACGTTCAATTTCTTTATGGCGGCCAACTAGCGGATCAATCTTTCCTTCTTTTGCTAGCTGATTGAGATTAGCGGTGAATTTAATTAACGCGTCACTATTGCTTTCATTCTCTATCGAAACATCTTCAGTATTAAATTCATTTTTCTGGGTATTGTCCTCCCCATGGGAAATATAATTAATAACATCCAGCCGAGTAATATTTTGTTTGGCGAGAAAATATATGGCTTGTGATTTTTTTTCACTAAAAATTGCCACTAATACATTATCACTCATAACTTCTTTTTTACCCGCCGATTGAACATGAAACACTGCACGCTGAAGAACCCTTTGAAAACCAAGCGTTGTTTGCATTTCTATATTTTTTTCTTTCTCTAATGTCGGAGTTGACTGATCTATAAAATCGCGCAACTGTTTTTTTAGAAGACCAATATCTCCATCACAATTTTTTAAGATCTTGATTACATCAGGTATGTCCAATAGAGAAAGCAACAAATGTTCAATTGTAATAAATTCATGACGCTTCTCTCTAGCTCGATGAAAAGCTTCATTCAAACAGAACTCTAATTCATTACTTAACATTAAAAGACCTTGTCATAAATTTCATTTTAATCCGCTTCCATTGAGCATAACAGAGGATGTTGGTATTGTTTTGCCATTTTAGTAACTTGTGCCACACGAGTTTCAGCTATCTCATAAGTGTATATGCCGCATACCCCTTTTCCTTTGGTATGGACATCCAGCATTATCCTTGTCGAAGAACTTTTATTCATTCCAAATATTGACATCAAAACCTCTATCACAAAATCCATTGGGGTGTAATCATCATTCACAAGAATTACTTTGTATAGAGAAGGAGGCTTAATTCCTATCTTTTCAACAGAAATAACACTATATTCGTTTTCATGGTTAGGTTTGTTTACTGTCATTTTTGTATTTTATTTAACTGATCCAAAAAGTTATTCTAAGTTATTACTTTCTCAATAAAAATAAATAAAGATATTATAAGATTAACATTGCACACATTGTTCAAAAAATAAAATACATATAGAAATAATAAATTTGGATTTTCGGTGCCTTAAATTAGCAACATTGCTCTAATAATGTAAAATTAAATAGCATAATGATAAATCTCAAAAAATTGCTAGCGCCACAAGATCTTTATATTGATTCATTTAAAGATCTTATCCAGAATAAAGGACCGATCTACTTATCACTAACCGCTTTATTACTTATAATTTGGCAGTCCTCGCAATTATTTTGGAGTATTTTTCCAAAAAAAATACAGTCAATGGAAATAAATATCCCCCCATCAATGTCGTTGGCTGACAGTAAAAGTGAAACATTAACACAACCTAATATTTTAATTAACAATATTGTTGATCAACATCTTTTTGGAAGACATGCAGAAAAAAGTTCATCAGAAGTAGCAAACAATGAAACCGATACATCGATTATTTCCGATCTAAAAGAAACCAAATTAAATTTATCTTTAAATGGCGTCATACATGGAAAAGGTATTTCCGATTCAATTGCAATAATATCAAACAGTTCAGGTGAAGAAGAAATATACACAATAAATGACATGATCATAACTGGCACGACTTTGCACTCAGTATATTCAGATCAAGTCATTTTGAATAGCAGAAACGGACTAGAAAGCCTGAAATTGCCAAAAGATAACATAAACAAAATATCAAATCTAAATAATCATAATAATATTACAACTACAAGTATTGCGCCGTTGAAGGAATTTGGAACAAAGCTTGCAGACACAATTCGCCCCACCCCTTACTTTGTTGGCGGCAAACAAACTGGTTATCGAGTATATCCTGGATCTGATAGAAAACAATTTATGGCCCTCGGTTTGATTTCAGGCGACTTAATCACTAATGTAAATGGGAATTCTATAGAAGATCCAAGGAAAGCTATAGAAATTTTCCAAAGTATTGAGAATGAGAACAAAGTTACTCTTACGATAATTCGGAATGATGAATCAAGAGAAATTCTGATCGATAGCAACCAATTTATGCAATAAATAAGACCTGAGTTAAAGACATGTATCTAAAAAAATTAATACTTATATTGGGAATGTTATTTATCAATATAAATATCTTGCAATCACAAGAACGATCTATAACTCCTAATTATATTGGTGTTGAACTAAGATCAGTGATTGAGGCTGTCAGCTCAATCACCGGCAAGAATTTTATAATTGACCCTCGTGTCAGAGCGGAAGTAACCTTACTCTCATCTTCACCTATGACCCCAGAAGCATTTTATGAGGCCTTTTTGTCGCTATTGCAAGTTCATGGATTCGTTGCGGTAACTTCCGGGGAAATAATAAAGATTGTACCTGATGCAAGTTCAAGGCAATATCCTGGATTTCCTAGCCTCGAAGATGCAGCGAATGAAGATATCGTTACACAAGTTATTAAAATAAAAAATATAAATGCTGCACAACTTGTACCAATACTAAGACCTCTATTACCTCAATACGGTCATCTAGCAGCTCATACTGGGTCAAATATGCTGATTGTGTCTGATAGAGCAAATAATGTGGATCGAATTCTGAATATCATTCAAAGGGTAGATCAATCGGATGATAATGATATCGAAATTGTTAAACTAAATTATGCGTCAGCTGCTGAAATAGTTCGTGTTTTAACCGTGCTGGCTAATGCCCCAAGAGGAGATGGCACGACATCAAGAATATCTTTAGTAGCTGATACAAGAACCAACAGCGTATTAATTGGCGGCGCAAAGAATGGAAGATTAAAGATTCGCGCTCTTATTGCTCACCTTGATACTTCAACCGAGGAAGGTGATAGTACGAGAGTAAGGTACCTTCGTTATGCTGATGCCGAATCACTTTCTGGTAAGCTGCTTCAACATTTCTCACAACAAAATCAATCATCTTCTAACTCCAATCAATCTGGTAATCTAGAAAGTGTTAATGTCTGGGCTGACGAACAAACAAATGCAATCATTGTAAACGCACCACCAAAAATGATGCGTTCATTGATGAGTATTGTTGATCAGCTAGATATAAGAAGATTGCAAGTACTGGTTGAGGCAATAATTGTAGAAATAGTAGCAGATCGAACTTCTGAACTTGGCGTTACCTGGGCAACAGATGGGAGTCAAAATGACAACATTGTGGGAGCAACAAACTTCCCTGATATGGGTTCTGGTGTCATTCAATTATCAAGTATCAGCAACAATACTAATCTCAATGTAAATCCTTCGGCATTAATTGGCCAAGGAATGTCGATTGGTGTAGGAAAGATAACAAAACAAGGAACAAGCTTTGCATCAATACTAAGAGTTCTCGAGGGAATTGCAGACACTAACATCATTTCTACACCATCAATAGTCACCACTGACAATGAAGAAGCTAGTTTAAATGTTGGTCAAGAAGTACCATTTGTTACTGGATCATTCTCGAATACAGGAAATACAGGAGGGTCAATAAATCCTTTTCAAACTATACAACGTGAGCAAGTTGGCGTGAGTTTAACTATCACTCCTCAGATAAATGAAGGTGACTCAATTCTCTTGGATATTTCACAAGAAATTTCAAATATCTCGGCTTCAGCAACTGGGGCGGTAGACCTTATTACAAATGAGCGCACCATTGATACTACTGTTATTGTTAACGATGGTGATATTCTGGTATTAGGTGGATTGCTTGAGGATCAAATAAGAGAGACTGACCAACGCGTTCCTATCTTAGGGAATATTCCTTTATTTGGGAATTTATTTAAAAGCAAAAAAACTTCAAAAGTTAAGACTAATCTCATGGTATTTATTAGGCCTAAAATCCTTGATACAGCTGAACAAGCATCTTTTGAAACAAATAAAAAATATAACTATATAAGAAATCTCCAGATTGAAGAAAATCAAGATAAAAATCAAAGTAAATCCAGAGTTAAAGAATTTATAGGTAATAGCCCTATTCTCCCTGAAATTGAAACATACCAAGAAAAACCTCAATGAAGGAACAGTTACAAGAAAATAACAATGTTATTGTTACAAAAAAATTGCCTTTTTCTTTTGCAAAAAAACATCAAATTTTAATTAAATCAATTAACAAGAAATCGGTAGAAGTCTGTTTTCATGGAGAAATTAATGCTAGCTCAATTGCTGAAACAAGAAGATTCTCAGGGTTACCACTAAAACTTAAAGAAATTTCTGATGAAAAATTCAACAATCTACTGAGAGAAATATACGAAGAAAACAGTCAGACTACTTCACAAATGGCTGATGATATAAATGAAAATGAAGATCTATTAACAGTCGCTCAAGATTTACCCGAACCTGCTGATTTACTTGATAGTAATAATGATGCACCAATCATTAAATTTATTAATGCAATTGTTACGGAAGGCCTTAAAAATAACGCCTCAGATATTCATATAGAGCCTTACGATAACCGACTCACTATACGATATAGAATTGATGGCATGCTTCAAGAGGTGTTGAATACAAAAAGAGGTTTAACGTCATTAGTAATATCTCGAATTAAAGTCATGTCCAAACTAGATATCGCAGAAAAACGACTGCCACAAGATGGAAGAATCTCCCTAAAAATTGCCGGACGTTCAATAGACATAAGAGTATCAACGATCCCTTCAGGTCACGGGGAACGCGTTGTAATGCGTTTACTTGATAAAAAAGCAGGCCGTCTAGAATTGACCTCACTAGGAATGGAAAAAAATACACTAAGTCTTATAGACAAATTAATTCATCGACCACACGGTATAATCTTGGTTACAGGACCAACTGGATCTGGAAAAACTACCACACTATATGCCGCCTTAGAAAGAATTAATGATGACACTAGAAACATCATGACAGTTGAAGACCCGGTTGAGTATTTAATTGACGGTATCGGCCAAACTCAAGTAAACAAGAAAATAACCATGACTTTTGCTAAAGGGCTTAGAGCGATTCTTAGGCAAGACCCTGATGTAGTAATGATTGGAGAAATAAGGGATCTTGAGACAGCTGAGATTGCTATTCAAGCAAGCTTAACAGGTCATCTTGTGTTGGCGACGCTGCACACAAATACAGCCATAGGTGCTATCACAAGACTCAGAGATATGGGCATTGAACCCTATCTACTTTCTTCTACTCTTATTGGTGTTCTGGCTCAAAGACTGGTTAGAGTGCTCAATAATGAAACAAAGAAATCATACAAAGCTAAAGAGTATGAATGCGAAGCACTGAAAATTGATAAAACAAAACCACCTTTACTGTATAAAGCAAATAATAATTTGGGATTCTCAGGAAGAACAGGTATTTATGAATTATTGTCTGTTGATGATAAAATGAAATCTCTGATTCATGATGGCACAAGTGAACAAGAAATAGAAAAACATGCTAGAAAGAATCATCCAAGTATAAGAGCTGATGGAAGAAGGAAAGTTCTATCAGGGACAACAACTCTGGAAGAAGTCCTCCGTGTTACACAAAAAGACTAAATCACTGAAAAACCTATGCCAGCATTTGAATATATTGCAGCCAATGACAAAGGCTCAGAAATAAAAGGTTCCGTCGAAGGTGACACTGAAAAACACGTGAGCTACATACTGAGAGAAAGAGGTTTATTTCCTATTTCAATTAAAAAACTCGTAAATAAGCAACCACTGAATAAAAAAATCAATCTAGTTCAAACTAATTTTTCCAGTAAAGATCTGGCGCTATTTACAAGACAACTGGCAACACTTATTGGTTCGGGGATACCGCTTGATGAAGCATTAATTTCTATCAATGAGCAACAAAAAAAACAACATGCAAAAAATATCATACTAGGTGTGCATTCAAAAATAATGGAAGGTTACACCTTGGCTGAAAGTTTCTCTGAATTTCCTAATTCCTTCCCCTTGATATACATCACAACAATTTCTGCAGGCGAACAATCTGGGCACCTCGCTCTCATTCTAGAGAAACTAGCTAGTTTTACAGAATCTAAAAGAAAACTTCAACAACAAGTAAAAAATGCCTTAATTTACCCCAGCGCACTTATAATTACCGCTTTTCTTGTAATCTCTTTTATGCTTGCTTATGTGGTACCTAAAGTTATTTATATTTTTGAAAATTTTGATCAACAACTTCCGTTACTGACAAGATTAGTAATTTCTTTGAGTGATTTCATTAGAGAAAGCTGGTTTATCATTTTAATCTTTATTGTTTTGTCTATTACTCTAATTAGATATTTCTTGCAGGACTATAAAGTAAAGAAGAAATACCATACTTTATTGTTGCGACTTCCAATTTTTGGACGACTGACTATGAATATGAATAGCGCAAGATTCATGCAAACATTAAGTATTCTATCTGGTAGTGGTGTACCAATATTAGATGCTCTTAAAATGTCTACAAATGTAGTAACAAATATACCGATGAAAGAAGCAGCAGAAGTTACTGCGATAAAAGTTAGTGAAGGAGAGTCGATCAGTAGATCTTTATCTTCAAGTCATTTGTTTCCGTCAATGATGATACATATGATTGGAAGCGGAGAAAATAGTGGTCGCTTGGAGGAAATGCTAGACAGAGCAACCGAAAATCAAGAAGAAGAAGTGAAAAATACTATTGATGTCTTACTAGGAATCATGCAACCACTCACAGTGGTTTTTATGGCTGTTATTGTACTCCTGATTGTCTTAGCGATACTTCTCCCTATCTTTGAAATAAATAATTTGATCGCTTAATGCATAGATAAGTTTGCCCTAATAACACCGACCACAACTCCTTCAATCATCATCTCTTGTGTAGAAAGATCAACCTTAATAGGTGAAAATTCATCATTTTCTGGGTGAAGCCAAACAATTGATCCAACTTGGCTGTACCTTTTTACTGTAACTTCATTGTTAATTCTAGCTACTACTATCTGACGGCTCCTAATTTCAGATGTTCGATGGACAGCCACAATATCATTATCTAATATTCCTATTTTCATCATACTCATGCCATCAACCCTCAAAAGATAATGAGGTTTTGGGTTAAATATATTAGGGTCTATTTTAAAATGAGTTTCAATATTTTCTTCAGCCAGTATTGGCTGACCTGCCGCAACTCGTCCCACTAAAGGCAATCCAATCTGTTCCCTCAATGAGTCTTTCAGCCTAATTCCTCTAGATGACCCAGATAAAAGATCTATAACGCCTTTTTTTTGAAGAGATTTTAAGTGTTCTTCGGCTGCGTTAGCTGATTTAAATCCCAAATCCGTAGCTATTTCCATACGTGTAGGCGGCATTCCATACTCTTCAATGAAATCTCTAATCATATCTAAAACTTCTTTTTGCCTTGGTGTAAGTTGCTTCATAATTTTAACTGTATAAATAAACAGTATGTGATTATATACAGTTATATTAATTTTTAAAAGTATTTATTAAATTAGAAATAATTCAGGCTTAACGTTTGGGAGATTAGTTCTTTAATTGAAATTATTTGACTGGTCTTAGTATCTCATCAATACCGTTCCCCATGTAAAACCACCCCCAAATGCCTCCATAAGGATTAATTGGTTCCGTTTTATTCTTCCATCCTTGATACCGACATCAAACGCCATAGGGATAGATGCTGACGAAGTATTTCCATGGTCCTGAACAGTTAATATCACTTTATCCATTGGTAAATCCAGCCTTTTGGCTGTAGCTTGGATTATCCTAAGGTTTGCCTGGTGAGGTACCAACCAGTTCAATTCACTTTTATCTATATTATTTGCCTGTAACGTTTCCTCAGCAACATTACCAAGTGTTCTGACTGCAACTTTAAATACTTCACTTCCATTCATCTCAAGATTAGCATTACCGTTCCCGATATTTTGAAAATCTTTTGATGGACCAGCTGGGTACCACAATAAGTCTTTATACTTACCATCAGCACCTAGTTGGCAATCTATAATACCCTGCTCACCAGAAGGTTTTATAACTACAGCACCTGCTCCATCTCCAAACAAAACGCAAGTCTTACGATCCTCCCAATCAATAATTCTGGTCATGACTTCTGCGCCAACAACTAAAGCACATTTTATTCCGCCAGATTTGATAAATTTGTCCGCAACAGATAAAGCATAAACAAATCCTGAACAAGCAGCTTCGACACTAAAAGCTGGGCATCCGTGAGAACCCAGGCCATTCTGAATTAATGTGGCTACATTTGGAAATATATAATCCGGAGTTGTTGTACCGACAACAATCAAATCAATGTCTTCTTTGTTGACCTTAGCATCGATTATTGCTTTTTTGGCAGCCTTGAGACCTAAATCCGAAGTAGCTTCATCTATTGAGGCTATATGTCTTCGCTCAACACCTGTTCTTGTCTTTATCCATTCATCACTTGTATCAACCAGTTTCTCTAGATCGAAATTGGTCATTATTTTTTCTGGTAAATGATGACCTGTGCCCTCAATTCTTGAATAGATCACGATGATTCCCTCTTAAGTAAATTCCTGATTTGATTGGGAACTTGATTTTTAACCTCTATCAGAGCGGTTTCAATCGCGCAATGAAAAGAATATGCATCCGCGCTTCCATGACTCTTAATTACAATTCCGTCTAACCCAACCAAAGAGGCGCCATTATATTTTCTTGCATCCATCACTTGGGTTAAATCAGTTAGGACTGGTTTTGAAATTAACGCCTGCATCTTTGTAAAAAAATTCTTTTGAAAAGATAGACGTAACGATTCTATAACAAAATCAGCGGTTCCTTCCATTGCTTTAAGCGCAACGTTTCCTGTAAATCCATCTGTCACAACAACATCTGTTTTTCCAGAAAATATTTCATTCCCTTCAATAAATCCAATGTAATTTAAACCACTTGCTGATAGTAAGTTTGCTGCAGCTTTAACGTTATCATTGCCTTTTAAGTCCTCAGATCCAATATTAAGAAGAGCCACCTTTGGGTTTTGTATATCGCATATATCTCCAGCAACAATAGAGCCCATAAGAGCAAACTGAAACAATTGATCTGGATCGTTCATTATATTTGCACCTAAATCTAACATATGGACTGTTCTTCCCTTTGCTGGTAATTCACCAATTATTGCCGGGCGATCGATTCCTGGTAGCATTTTTAATACAAATTTGGCAATTGCCATCAAGGCGCCTGTATTGCCTGCACTAACGCAGGCGTCAGCTTCTTTACTTTTTACGTTATCTATGGCGATTCGCATCGATGACTTCTTTTTATTTCTTACTGCATCAACGGGCGAATCTGACATTTTTATCACTTCAATGGCATCATGGATTGAGACTCGGCTGTTTTCACCGACAACTCTAATCACTAAATCATTAATTTCATCTCTTCGTCCAACGAAAATAATATGTAAATTTGGGTGTCTATCAAGACTTCTTTTTGCCGCTTCAACTACGATATCCGGACCAAGATCACCGCTCATTGCATCAAGTGATATTGTATATTGTGATTGTATGGATGAGTTCATGTTTTGATAAACTGAACTTTAGATACTGAAGAATAGAAGTCTTCTCACTCTTCTATTTCAATTTCTTTTGGCTCAATAACTTGCTTGCCACGATAAAAACCATCAGATGTAACTCTGTGCCTGAGGTGTGTTTCACCTGACACGGGATCAACAGACATCGAAGGGAATGATAATTTATCATGAGAGCGACGCATACCTCTTCTTGAAGGAGTTTTTCGATTCTTTTGAACGGCCATTATCTTCTTTCTCCATGCTATTTAAGCAACTAATACTATTAGATTGACGTTAAACCTGCTTGACATTATACCTAATTGTTATTTTTTTTTACTCTATTTTTTAAATCGGCAAACGGTAATGTTACTTGTTGTTTCTGAAAATCAATTGCACTAAGAGATACGCAATCTTCATCAACATTATGTTTAATATATAAAGGGATCGCTATAATAAGCAATTCTTCTATTAAATCAAGAGTTTTTATACTGTTTCCATCCAATTCCCAGCATTCATAGCCATGTATATTGTGGCGCTCATTACTCTTATTGTGTAACGCAAGTTTTACCGGAATTTCAATTCCCCTATCAACTAATTTCAAGCATTTTTGGCAAGTCAAATAAAATCTTGTCTTTAAAGTGCCAGTAGCTTTGAATATACTTGTATCATGCTTGTTTGTTTCAAAATCAAGCCTTACATGAACTTTCTCTTTAAGCCAAATATCTTTTTTTACCAATGAGTCTAGGTTCTTTTGTCCATCTGTTAAAATTTGAACTAATTTTTCAAATTCACTTATCTTGCTTTCACAATCAATGACATACTTACCATCAAAAGGTTTGCCCAAAGAAAAGGTATGTAAAAGCAAGTTACTCATAACTCATTTTACACCTAAGTTGATATAAAATTATCAAAATCTTTAGGCATTGGCGATGTGTAGAGATGATCAGCGCCATTCTTATCCAAAAATCCAATAGATTGAGCATGCAGGAATAACCTTTTCATGCCTTTCTTTTGCAGTTTCATATTTACATTCCGATTACCGTATCTCTCATCACCTAAAATTGGATAACCTAATTCACTCAAATGAACTCTTATTTGATGAGTTCTACCTGTTATAGGTTGACACTGAATTAATGCGCAATCTTTATACTGATTTATTAATTTAACTTTAGTTAACGCTTTCTTGCCTGATTTTTCGCAAGTGACATGTCTTTCACCGTTCTTTCTATGGTGAGTCATAAGAGGTTTATCAATCTTATTTTCCCCAAAACGCCAGAAACCTTTAACTAACGAAAAATAATTCTTTTTAATGACTCCCAGTCGAAACTGTTTATGCATAAACCTCAAAATACTTCTTTTCTTTGACAGCATTAAGCAACCTGAAGTTTCTCGATCGATACGGTGAATTAATTCTAAATTATTTTGATCTGGTCTTGCTGCTCTTATTAGTTCAATAACACCAAATTTAATTCCACTTCCTCCATGCACTGCCATACCTGTAGGCTTATCTATGACTAATATATCTTTGTCTTCATAAAGAATAAAATCTAGCACTTTTTCGCACTGTTTAAGACTTGGTGACTCTGTATTTTCACGAATCATCACCGGCGGCATCCTCAACTCATCATTTTCTTTAATTTTGTAACTAGGTGATACCCTGCCGCTATTTATTCGAACCTCTCCGCGCCTTAGTATTCTATATACCTTAGATCTTGGTAAACTCTTATATTTACGCAATATAAAGTTGTCGATGCGCTGGCCAGCATCATCCTTTGTTATATTTATCTTCTTTACTTTAGTTTTTTTTAATTCTTGTTTCATTGGTTACTTACCCAAAAGACATGAGACTATAGAGCTAACCGATATAATAAAAGCAATAATCAGTTAATTATGTTATATTACGCCAAAATTTGGGTAACATTTAACCCATAAGATATATAAAATAAAGAAAAAATAAACTATTAAAGAATTCTTTCTATCCTCAAAAAATAAGAAATTTTGAGAGTAGATCAAAAAGGCAGCGAGTAAATTAGCTAGCGCATAATAAGAAAATATACACCGCGTTTGATTAACTAAAAAACCAATAACAAATCAAAGATATAATGGATATCGTAACAAACGCACGAAAACATCACTATCTTACGACCGTCTAATGACTTAAAAACTCGTTGCCCGTAACTAAATAAGTAGGGCAATATGAAAAGAATGCTAATCAATGCAACTCAAAAAGAAGAGTTGCGAATGGCTATGGTAGATGGCCAAAATCTCTATGATTTAAACATAGAGCTCCCTTCAAACGAAAGAAAAAAGGCGAACATCTATAAAGGTGAGATCACTCGAATAGAGCCAAGCCTTGAGGCTGCATTTGTAAATTACGGTGCTGAGCGTCACGGATTCCTTCCTCTAAAAGAAATATCAAATGAATACTTCATAAAAGATATAAAACCTAATACCCGTCCAAACATAAAAGAAGTGCTTAAAGAAGGACAAGAAATAGTCGTTCAAATAGACAAAGAAGAACGAGGCAAAAAAGGTGCTGCATTAACTACTTATGTAAGTCTTGCCGGTCGTTTCATTGTTTTAAAACCGAATAAATCAAAATCTGGTGGAATATCAAGGCGAATTACAGGCGAAGATCGAGACTACGCAAGAACATCTTTAGGAGCAATCAATATACCAAAGAACATGAGCGTTATTCTCAGAACCGCAGGAATAGATAGAACACCAGAAGAGCTTGAGTGGGATTTAAATAACATGCTAGCAATATGGGAAGCAATAAAGACCGTAATCGTAAAAAAACCTTCGCCATTTTTAATATACAAAGAAAGTAATGCAGTACTACGAGCGCTAAGAGATTATTTAACAAATGATGTCGGAGAAATTCTTATCGACGAAAAGGAAGCATTTGATGATGCGAAAAAATTTGTAACACAAGTAATGCCATATAATACAAAAAAACTTAAATATTATAATGATGATGTCCCGCTATTTACAAAATACCAGATTGAAAGCCAGATAGAGTCAGCTTATACACACTCCGTGGATCTTCCATCTGGAGGGAGTGTTGTCATTGATCACACGGAAGCATTAGTTTCTATCGATATAAATTCAGCGAAATCAACGAAAGGAAGTGATATTGAAGAAACTGCCTTGGCAACAAATATTGAAGCAGCTACTGAAATTGCGAGGCAATTACGATTGCGAGATTTAGGTGGATTAATAGTCATTGATTTTATAGATATGCATGCATATAAGAATCAACGTAAAGTAGAAAATCAAATTAGAAAAGCAGCCTCTGAAGACCGGGCACGTATACAAATTGGAAAGATCAGTCGCTTTGGTTTGTTAGAAATGTCCAGACAGAGATTACGACCAGCTTTGAGCGAATCAAACCAATTAATTTGCCCCAGATGTACAGGTCTAGGAAGTATTCGAAGCGCTGAATCCTTAGCATTAGCAATCCTAAGAATTATAGGAGAAGAAGCCAGAAAAGAAATGACTGTAAAAATAATTGCCCAACTACCAGTTGAAATAGCCACTTACCTGTTAAATGAAAAACGTGATTGGGTACAAAATATAGAATCACACCATGACACTAAAGTAATATTGATAGCAAACCCTGCGCTTAAAACTCCCCATTTTAATGTAAAAAGAATCAGAAATGATCAGGTTGATTTGCCTGAAAATGTAGGACAAAGTTTTGATCTGATTGATACAACTGAAAAGCAATTAATACCTCAAGCTATTCAAAGCAATAAAAGCAATGAAATTGCAGCGGTAGGTACTGCAATTCCAACACAAAAACCACCTGGAAAGGAAAGCTCACAGAACTCTCAAAACCTTTGGAATATATTTAAAAATATATTCGAACCCAGTAAAACAGAAATGCCTAAGAAGCGTGTAAATGACAAAAAACCATATAAAGGCAAACCAAAGAAAAATAATTATTCAAAAAATAAAAAAATTGATAAGAATAAACGTACAAATCAAAATAAAAACCCTAAATACAAAACAAAGCAAAGTAATCAAGACCTATCTACACATAACAAAGAATCAAAAACAAATAAAAAATCCAATGAGAAAAAGAATGACAAAAAAATGGATCACACAAATACCAAGAAACCCAAAAGCCAAAAGATAGCAAAAAAGAGTACTAATACTCCTAACAAGATTGAAAATACAAAAAACGACAAGAAAGAAACATCAAAGAATAGAGTTTCCAAAAAAACTTCAGCTAAAACGAAGAAGAAAACAGCTAAGAAATCAGAACTGACAAAAAAAGCTCCCATCAAAGATAAAGACGCAATCAAATCAGAGCAAATCTCTACCCAAAAAGATACAAAAGCGCCAGAAGAAACCCTCATGCCATGGCCCACTGAAGATAAGCATTAAATCTTACCTAATTGGGTTATCGGATTTCTTCGTAAAATATAACAATTTATAACTCTTATTAAAATATGTTTAAGATAATATCCTTGTGCTTATTAACTCCAAGGATAGAATAATGGCTCAAAAAAAATTATCTTCACTTATATATTTTTCAATTTTCTTCTTGGTTTCATGTGGTGGTGGAGGCAGTGAATCGTCACCCAATATTAATTCACCAACTTCTAGCTCATCAACTTCTAGCTCATCAACTTCTAGCTCATCAAATGACGACTCACCTTCTGTAACTTATACTACCAATGATATTCTATGCGATATCAACGAGGTTATTTTCAATAATGATGAGTCAGTTAACGCCAATAGCAGCTACACATGGACTTGTAATGCATCGAATAGACTGCTTTCTGGGAACGGTATACCTGACCACGATGTAGGAACATTCCCGAATATCAATAACCCTAATTCAATTAGCGTTCAAGTCGTAAACAAAACCTTTACCAACAATCCAACCATAATCAATGAATTGGGTACTGCTGGTGGTCCATGGGCTAGCGCTTATGCATTAAATAGCGTTAAATTTGACCCTGCTACAGCTGGTAGATGTAACAATTCTGGAATTTGCAATCTAGCTATGGAATCTGGCTCATGGAATATAGAGGCTTTAGGTCATGATAGTTTTGATTTCGGTGATGACTTGAATCACGCGCATGTTCAACCAACAGGAGCTTACCATTATCACGGAATACCTGAGCTCTACCTGGTAAAACTAGGTAAAGGCGAGGCAATGACTCTTGTCGGATGGGCGCCTGATGGATTCCCAGTCTATGCTAGATATGGATACTCAGATGCAGGTGATGCCAATAGTAATATAAAAATTATAACGCCAAGTTGGCGCATAAAGAATTCAGGTGATCCTGGACGGCCGCAAACAAATGCAAATACAGGTGAATCTATTCCTATGGGTGCTTTCACTCAAGATTTTGAATACATTGAAGGATTGGGTGACTTAGATAAATGCAATGGACGTTTCGGAGTTACGCCAGAGTTTCCTGGCAGCATTTATTACTATATGGTTACCGATGCATTTCCATTTTTTTCAAGATGTTTTAAAGGAAATTTTTAAGTTTGTATGATATATAATTGATATATTTGATTAATTTAATAAATTTTCAATTAATATCACGTCACTCTTAACATCAACGCTAGGACCGGGTCGTTTTGTTGTGCGCCCTACTTTTATCTTTAGCCCATTACAGAGAACCCTTAATTGTTCTAGACCTTCAAGCTTCTCAATCTTTGCGACATCAAGCTCACTGATAAATTTCAGTACATTTAATTTATAACCATAGATTCCATGATGATGGAGAACAAAATCACTGCCTTCAATATTAGACATCTCTGTCCTGGAATAAGGTAATGGTGAACGACTAAAGTAAATTGCAAATAAATTGTGATCAATTAAAACCTTTACTATATTTGGGTCATTCCAATCTTTTATACTTTGTAAAGGTGAAGCCAAAGTAGCTATATCAACCAAAGGATCGTCGAATAATTCAGCGCACTCATTGATTGTTTCATGAGATAGCATGGGTTCGTCACCTTGAACGTTAATGATAACTTGATTCTCGGACCACCTTAATTTAACGGCAGCCTCACATACGCGGTCTGTTCCAGATGCATGATTATTGGAAGTCATTAGCACGTTAGCTCCAAAATTTTCCGCCGTTGTATATATTCGCTTATCATCTGTCGCAATAATAACCTCATTAGCATTACTTTTTGTTGCGTTAATCCATACATGCTCAATCATAGATTTACCATTAATCTTGGCTAAAGATTTTCCTGGGTACCTAGTCGAATCATATCTTGCTGGAATCACTACATTAAAATTATTCATTCTTTTTCCTTGTCGCTATAAGCCGATCGACACTCTTAAGCCAGTCAAGTTGTTTGTCAATAAATACCAAATCTACTGGCACATACCATAATTTCTTATTGGCGAATTTTCGGCATTTGACCATATCTTTTTCAGTCATTAGAACATCAAGATTATCATTAAAAGTGACATCAGCTGGTGAATACCGAGCATGATCATCAAAAGAATGTTTATAGACATTTATGCTTTCATTTTCAAGTAAATCAAAAAAACGATCAGGATTACCCGTTCCGGCAATTGCATGTACTTTTTTACCGCAAAAATATGACAATGATTTCGAATCACCAGTACAAAGATTGTAAGCAAATTGTCCCTTTAAATAAAATTTGATGGAATTCTCGGAAATTAACGCATCATCATTAACACCAACTTGAGTCAAACATACATCTACTTCATCCAGTCTAGATACTGGTTCTCTTAAGGGTCCAGCCGGTAATAATTTATTATTCCCATATAAGCGCTCACCATCAATTACCGCTATTTCAAAATCTCTCTGTAATTTATAATGCTGAAGCCCATCATCCAAAAGCAATACATCTGTACCTTGTTCTGCGATTAATTGAACTGCCTTAAATCTTTCTGAGTGGACATAAACTGAACATTTAGTTCTATGAGCCAACATTACAGGCTCATCACCAACAATATTTGGGTCAGAATCCTTATTAACCATTTGAAGAGAATTAGATTTACCTCCATAACCTCGACTCAAAATTGCCACATTAACGCCTTGCGTTGAAAGATAATTAGCCAGCCAAATAATCAAAGGAGTTTTGCCAGTTCCTCCAACTGTAATATTACCTACAATAATTATCGGACATAAATTAGTAGCTTGCCGCCAAAAAAAATGCACAAGTATTTTTTTTCTAAGGGAGATTAGGCATGCATATATCCAGCTCAATGGAATGAGGAATATGTATCCCCATGAGCCCTTATACCAAATATCGTTCAACCACTGTTGCATTCTATTGCGTCACCAATTCAATAAATTATTCACTAGAAAATTGAAGGCGGTGAAGATCGGAATAATAGCTTCCATTCTTCATTAGCTCATGATGAGTTCCTTGTTCAACTATTTTTCCTTTATCAAGAACAATAATTTGATCGACATTCTCGACAGTAGATAAACGATGAGCCACAACCAAGGTTGTTTTGTCACGCATTAAATCTTTAAGTGCCTCCTGAATTTGAAATTCTGATTTAGTGTCTAATGAAGATGTAGCTTCATCCAATATCAAAATTGGTGCATCCTTTAGTATCGCTCTGCCTATTGCAACTCTTTGTCTTTGTCCACCTGATAATAAGACACCTTTATCACCCACAATTGTATCTAAACCATCAGCGAGATCATTTGCGAATTCATCAATCCTGGCTGACTTAACTGCTTTCTGTATTTCTAAAGATGATTTATCCCTTAATTGACCGTAAGCCAAATTATTTAATATTGTGTCATTAAATAAAATTATATCTTGGCTGACCATACTTATTTTGTTACGTAAGTCTATAATTGAATAATCTTGTATCGGAACACCATCAACGGATATTTCTCCTGACTGATAATCATAAAATCTTGGCAAAAGATTAATTAAAGTCGATTTCCCGCTCCCAGAGTGTCCCACAACAGCAAGTGACTGCCCTTTCTTAATAGAGAATGAAACATTAGAGATCACTCCTTTATCCTTTTCACTGTATGAAAAACTCACTTTATTGAAATTAAGAGCCCCATCTGAGTATGCTTTTTCTATTAACCCTAAATCTTTTTCTTCTGGCTCATCAATAACTTTAAAAAGACTTTTACTAGCTGCAATTCCTCTTTGCAGGATTGCATTAACATTGGTCATTCTCCTAACCGGTTGCAACATCAGCATCATAGCTCCAAAGAATGACATAAAACTGCCTGGACTTAATTTACCATTTATAGATTCAATCCCAGCAAAATAGATTACTCCAGCTAAGCCAATACCAAAAACAACTTGGGTTACCGCTACGCCCAATGAACGAGAGCGAATAAGTTTTAAATTTTGAATACGATTTTTTTCATCTGCATCGACCAAGCGACCCATTTCGTAGTCATGACCATTAAATATCTTAACAATTCTTTGGCCAGATAAAACTTCTTGTGTAACTTGTGTAACCTCTCCTACCGAATCTTGTATTCTTTCGCTGTATCTTCTGAAAACTGAACCCAAAAACTTTATCAACATTGTTATAATAGGAAAAGTAATAGCTACTGTGACAAAAAGACGTGGACTCTGGTATATCATTAATCCAATAGCTGCAATAACGGTTAAAAAATCACGCACGAGGATGGTGACAACATTTGTAACGGATTCGGCTACCATTTCAACGTTATAAGTCATTCTAGAGAGCATTGATCCAGTTGAATTCACTTCAAAATAACGCGAAGGCAAATATAAGAATTTCTTAAAAACTTCTCTTCTAAGAGAGCTTATAACACCTCTCCCAATCCATCCTAGTGATGCCTCAGTCGCAAATCCAGACAGACCCCTCATCACAAATATTGCAATAAAAGCAAATGGTAGCCATTGTGTTGTTTCGATATTTTTCGCTACTAAAGCTTCGTCCATTAATGGCTCGACCAATGCAACCATCATCATCTCAACCAAAGCTGTTGTAGCCATTGCAAGAATTGCTATATACCCTATAGATCGATAAGGGGTAACATAACCCCATAATCTCTTATAGATTTGCATACTCTTATTATTGATCGGTTTTTTCATGCAGCTATTTTAAAACTAATAAATTAAAAAAATTTACTATTTTCATTTATAAAGATACATCACTTACTTATTGATAGCGATCAATTGTTGTCTTAAGCTACACCCTATGGAAAACTTTAAATTTAAAGAAGATTACGAATTCGACCTTATCGTATATGGTGCCACTAGCTTCACTGGAAAGCTTGTGACTGAATATTTATGGAAAAATTATCCACCTAGTGATTCTTTTAAATGGGCTATTGCAGGACGAGATAAAAATAAGTTAAACGAAGCTCAAACAAGATTAAGCATAGAAAATTCCAATCAACAAAAAATACCAATCATTACTGCCAATAGCAATGATCAGTCTACCCTTGAAGATTTAGTGAAAAGAACAAAAGTAATTCTGACAACTGTTGGCCCATATGCAAAATATGGATCAAAACTTGTGGCTGCATGTGCTAAACACGGCACAGATTATTGCGATCTCGCCGGGGAAACACAATGGATTAGTAAAATGATTGACGCGCATGAAAAGATAGCTCAAAAAACTGGTGCTCGTATTATTCATGCATGTGGATTTGATGCAATACCCTCCGACATGGGTGTATTTTATTTACAAAAACATGCGCAAGAAAAACTCCAAAAGCCCATTCATAAAATAAAAATGTATGTAAAAGCGATGCGCGGAGGCGCCAGCGGGGGAACTATCGCGAGCATTTTAAATATTATCAAGGAAGGTAAAGGTAATCGTGACATTGCTAGATTGGTGTCACACCCATACGCACTTAACCCTAAAGATAAGAGAAACGGACCTGATGTACGTGATAACAATACTTTTGCTCTAGATAAGACATTAAATCTGTGGACAGCGCCCTTTATTATGAGCTCAATAAACACCCGTATCGTTCGACGAAGCAATGCGTTAATGAATTATCCTTATACTGAAGATTTCTCATACACTGAATCTGTTCTTTGTGGCAAGAATGTTACAGGCAGATTTAAATCTATAATTATAACTATGGTTTTGGGGTTTTTTGTTCTGCTTAGCTCAAATAGAATGACACGAAAATATATAATTAAAAAAATGCTCCCAAAGCCCGGTGAAGGTCCAACCAAAAAACAACGCGAAAATGGTTTTTTTAAGCTCCTAATGGTGGGGTTAATAGATGAAGATAGCTTGATAAATCTAGAAATTACTGGCGATCGAGATCCCGGGTATGGTTCAACCAGTAAAATGTTATCTGAAACCGCCATTTGTCTTGCTTGTGATAACATAAATACCAAAGGTGGGAGTTGGACACCTGCTTCAGCGCTAGGGGAGAAATTACTTGCTCGATTGGAATCAAAAGCAGGCATGAAATTTAAAATCTTAGAAAAAGAATAGATGAAAAAAATTTACTGTCTATTGAGTTTATTCTTCTTAACTTCAATTATAAATTGCTCATCCCAAGTAAACATAAAAGATCCTGGTATTCCAAATCTTTTAGTAACCCAACTGCCCTATCATGTTGCAATAATATACCCGAAAAACTTTGAAAATTTCACCCATGAAGAAAAAGTTATAGGAAGAAAGTCATGGAAAATTGACTTTACTCGATCCAACAAACTTTTATTTAATAAAATATTCTCATCTTTCTTTTCAGGGATTACCGTCTTAGATGAAGCAGATAGCACCTCTACTCTCGAATTTGACTTAGTTATTAAACCCAGTATTGATGCCATCGAATTTTCAGTACCAGAACAAAGCCAAGATGAAACTTTCTCAGTTTGGATACGTTACCGCATCAAAATATTCGATAACAATGGTATTGAGATCATTAATTGGCCTATCAGCTCTTACGGTAAAGCATCCACCTCAACTTTTGCTGATGAACAGGATCTTGCTAATGCGGCCGTATTGGCCATGCGTGATGCAGCTGCTTTGATTATTCTGCAAATAGAGAAATCTAAGAAAATAACAAATATAATTAGCAGTATGAATAGACAGCAACCGCTATAACTAATATAAATAATTAATATACAAATGATAAAGCAATATAAATCAACGATAATCACACTATTATTAATTTTAAACCTAAATGCATGCGTAACAGCAAGAATCGAAGATAATCGTTTCGGGAATACCGGAATAAGTGAAGGTGAAGGTGTCGTTATTCTAGCTAAAAGCTATCACCTCGGAAACGATACCGAAACCGATTTTGTTCGTTGTGTTAGTTCAAATATTAGTAAGGGTCCTTCTTCTATGCGAGTTATCCCAACCAATTCATTCAAAAACACGCTCTTTCCATGGTTTGAACCAAGGACAGCACCATCTGATACAAAAGGACTTGCAAATTTATTAAAAAGAAACAGAGTTGCTGAAATTATCTCTGACAATAACATTCGTTATATTATATGGCTTGATGGAAATACCGATAGCGCAGGTGGAGGTGGAAGCATGTCTTGCGCTATGGGGCCAACAGGTGCTGGATGTTTTGGTTTCGCTTGGTGGCAAAATGATTCTAAATATGAAGCTACTATATGGGATATTAGAGACGTAAAGAATGAAGGAAATATAAGCGCAGAATACAGCGGCACATCTTTTTTACCTGCTATAGTCATTCCTATACCATTATTTGCTAGGACACAAACAAAAGCATGTAAGGGTCTTTCGGATCAATTGAAAGTGTTTATTTTTGGATAGATTGATAATTAATTTTATGTACAAGAAAATTACAATCTTTATTCTATTTTTTCTTATAGGTTTGTTTGTGCTGCCATTGTTATTGTTTGCAATAAATGATTTTATTTTTGGAAAATACACTGGTAATGGATTTGTAGATTTCTATAATGACTACTTTAATCTAATGAAAGGGGGTAATATTGCAGCTTGGTTTATTTCATTTTCACCTTACCTGGTATACCTTTGTGCAAGAATAACAGTTCAAGCTTTCGACTACTTCAAGAACTAGGACATTTATAATTGAGAAAAAAGCATATTTCATATCATAAATCACCTATAGCTATCCTGTTGATCCTGTCTCTCCAGTCATTCTCAATGGACAGCATTAATAATAATGAAAACCAGGCAATAACGGGTCCTGAACGAAGGCATGAAAAAGTTGGAGCTTTAGTTGAGAGATTTATTGAACGCTCTCATTACAATCACACTCGAGTAAATGATGAGCTATCCGCTCTGATATTCAGTAATTACATTAATAACCTGGATGAAAATCGATCTTATTTTACAAAAAAAGAAATACAAGAGTTCGAAATTTATCGTTATGAAGTAGACGATATGCTTGGGGCAGAATCTCTTGAGCCTGTTTTTAAGATATTTAATAACTATAGAACAATAGCAATGGAAAGAATGGAATATGCACTTGAGTTATTAAACCAAGAGCCTAATTTCACACTAATAGAAAATTTTCAATTCGATCGATCCGAAGGACCATGGCTAAATTCAATTAAAGAGTTGAATGAATTATGGAGAAAACGAGTCAAGAATGATGCGCTCAACTTAATGCTTAATGAAAAAGACTGGGCAGAAGCAAAAGAAATGCTACAAAAAAGATACACCAGATTTCTGAAACAACTCAAACAAATTAATAATGATGATATATTCGAAACATTCATGAATTCTGTGGTGCATACACTTGACCCTCATTCAAGTTACTTCTCTCCCAGAAATTCAGAAGAATACCAAATACAAATGAGCTTATCTTATTTTGGTATTGGCGCTTCGCTCTCCATTGAAGATGATTATGTTTCAATAGTTAATATCATTCCTGGTGGACCAGCGGCAATTGATGGTCAACTTAAGCCAAAAGATCGTATCACGGCAATTGCTCAAGGTAATGAAGGTGAGTTAACTGATGTAATTGGTTGGCGATTGGATGATGTGGTCCAATTAATTCGTGGACCGGAAAATACAATTGTTAGGCTTCAAATACTCCCTGAAGGATCTACACCAGGTGAACCCGAAAAGATTATTGACCTCACTAGAGATCAAATAAAACTTGAGGAATCTGCCGCAAAGAGTGAAGTTATAAACACCGAAAGAAATGGTCAAAAGTATTCTATTGGAGTAATTGATATACCAAGTTTTTACAGAGATTATAAAGCTCTAAAAAATGGAGATGAAGAGTTTACTAGCACAACAACTGATGTAAAGAGACTTTTAAATGAATTAAAAGAAGAAAATATAAATGGATTAATAATTGATCTAAGAAATAATGGTGGCGGACACCTTACTGAAGCAACCGCATTGTCTGGTTTATTCATTGATAATGGACCGATTGTGCAATTAAGAAATGCAAATGGTCGTATTAGCAGACTAGATGATCCAGATCCAGTACCTCGATCTTCCTACAACGGACCTTTGATTGTGTTAGTCAATCGATATAGTGCATCGGCATCAGAAATTTTTGCAGCTGCAATTCAGGACTACAATCGAGGAATTGTTGTAGGCCAACAAACTTATGGAAAAGGGACGGTTCAAAATCTTTATGTGCTCGATCAATACGTAAGAAGAAATAACGAAGAAGAGTTAGGTCAACTTACTCTAACGATTGGAAAATATTACAGAGTTACTGGTGAAAGTACTCAGAATAAAGGCGTCTTCCCTGATATAAACCTACCTTCCTATATTGATCCAAATGAATCAGGAGAAAGCGCAAGAGAAGCATCATTGCCATGGGACACTATTCGATCCTCAAAATTCAAACAAAAGAAATCATTGGAAGATTTCATTCCTATACTTATTGACCAACATAAAGAACGCAGAAATGCAGATCCTGATATGATTTTTTTAGTGGAGGATGTAAAAGAATCAGAAAAAAATAGGTCACGAACAATATTATCCCTAAATCTTGAGAAACGGATTAATGAACGAGAAGAAATCCTAAAGAGAAAAAAACAACGAGAAGAAATAAGAGATTCATCTTTCCCCGATGATAAAAATGATGATAGAGATACAAATTTAAATGAAGCGGCTGCCATCGCTACAGACCTTGCGTTATTAATAAATATTGATTTTACGGACAAGCATGTGGCCAAAAGATTCAAATAAACATCAAAATAAGTTGGATTAAACTACCAAGTAATTCTTATCAAGAATAAGTTCAAGCCATTTATTAAGGATAATATTCTTTTTCCATAAAGCATTTATGATTCCTTTGTTTTGATCCATTAATTTCATCAATTCATTCTTATTTTGTTTCTCATCGATGCTTAGAACTTCTGCAAGACTTCCATCAAAATATACTTTTACTTTTATATTCGGATCTAGATAATTACCGTTCTGGCTTTCGAAGATGTATGTCATAGAAAAAGAAATTGTATATTTAGTTCTTTCGAAAACACTCAAATAAATATTATCTTCTCCGGCAGCTTCCATGATTTGGTTATTTTTGTAGCTTTGAATATCAGGAATCAATTCCATCAATTTCAGGAAATTGCTTTCATATAAAGCCATTAAACCGACAAATGAATTCGGTTGAGCGCTTGCCTGTGGGATTATTTCATGGTCATAAATCATAAATCTTTATTGTTCAATTCAATTATAAAATAAACGAAATTTTCAATCATGGTCTAAATCTTCTTTTTGTACCCGTTTCTTCAAGAATTTTTCCGGAGATCTCCTCAATTGATAGTTCGGTTGTATCGATAAATTTTATCGCGTTTTTTTTGAATAACCTCTCTGCTTCGCGAACTTCGTAACTTATCTGTTTTATAGATGAGTAATTACCGATTGAGCGACGTTCTTTTCTTATCTGTCGTAGCCTGTCTGGCGCTATGGTTAAACCAAACAGTTTTTTGCGAAACTTATTCAATGAATTAGGTATTAATCCTTCTTCCAATTCATGTTCAGTTAAGGGGAAATTTGCAGCATAAACGCCATACTGCATAGCCAAATAAAGACAGGTAGGTGTTTTTCCTGAGCGAGATACGCCAACTAATATAATATCTGCTTTATCATAATGCTTTGTTATTCCTCCATCATCATTGGATAACGCGAAATTAGTTGCCTCAATCCTCTCCATATAGTTTTTAGTATCGCTCATACCATGCGCTAAACCACTCTTACTTGCAGATTTTTGATTCAGTTCTTGCTCTAACGGCTCAATAAAAACATCAAAAATATCTAAATGAAGACCATTAATTTGTCTAACAATCGTGCGTAATTCTTCTCTTACAAGGGTTGAAAAGATAATAGGCTTTAAAGAAGCCTCAGTAATAGCAGAATTAATCTTTAAAACCACCTCTTTTGCCTTGTCTTCGCTGTCTATAAATGGCAAAGTCACTTGTTGAAAATCTTCGCCATCAAACTGTGTAATTAGACTGTGCCCAAGAGTTTCAGCGGTTACGCCAGTTTGATCAGAAAGGAAATATATAAAACGCACGTTAAAAACCAACCTTATTCTTTTAAATTAATAATAGTATTGTCTAATTACCAACTTATTAACTCAAGAAAAATATGGCAAAAAAATACGTAAAAAAATTAAATGAACTCAATATAGAAGACATTGAGCTTGTTGGAGGTAAAAATGCATCCTTAGGGGAGATGATAGGCAATTTAACTGACTTAGACATAAAGGTCCCTGGTGGTTTTGCCACTACATCTCACGCATACAGGGATTTCTTGCAACACAATAATCTAGGAAACAAGATCAATAAGGCTCTAGAGAACCTAGATATTGAAAATATCGATGATTTAACAAAAACTGGCAAGCAAGTAAGAAGCTGGATTCTTGAAAGCGAACTTCCAGAAAAATTAATGACTGATATTAAGTCAGAATGGAATGAAATGTCCAATAATAAGGATGTAGCTGTAGCTGTTAGGTCTTCTGCAACTGCCGAAGACTTACCTGATGCATCCTTTGCCGGACAACAGGAAACATACTTAAATATCAAAGGTTTTAATAATATAATTAAAGCTTTACATAATGTATTTGCCTCTCTATACACAGATAGAGCAATAGCTTACCGAATTCACCAAGGGTTTGACCATTCACTTGTTGCTTTGTCGGTTGGCTTTCAGCATATGGTAAGAAGTGATATCGGTGCATCAGGTGTAATGTTTACATTAGATACAGAATCAGGTTTTCGAGATGCAATATTTATTACTTCATCCTACGGACTAGGCGAGACAGTAGTTCAGGGTTCAGTTAACCCTGATGAGTTTTATGTATACAAAGAAGCTTTAAAGAAGAATAAGCACCCTATCCTAAGAAAAACATTGGGCGATAAATCTGTAAAAATGATATTGGGGCAAAGTAATTCTCTAGGAAAAACAGTTGAAGTAATTGATGTAGACGAAAATGACTCAAGACAATTTTCAATAAATGATGATGACATAATTGAACTTGCTAGATCTGCCTTATTAATTGAAGAGCATTATGGAAGGCCTATGGATATAGAATGGGGCAAAGATGGCTCTGACGGTAAAATATATATACTCCAAGCTCGACCTGAGACTGTTCAGAGTAGAAGTGGAAATACCATCAATCGATATACCTTGAAAGCCCATTCTTCAGTTCTGGCTTCAGGAAGAAGTATTGGTCAGAAAATAGGTTCAGGAATAGCTAAAATAGTTAACAATGTAAAAGAAATGCATCGCATTCAAGATGGGGATGTTTTGATATCAGATATGACAGATCCAGATTGGGAGCCTGTGATGAAAAAAGCATCTGCCATCGTTACTAATCGTGGCGGTAGAACTTGTCACGCTGCAATTATTGCAAGAGAGCTTGGTATTCCAGCAGTTGTCGGCTGCAATAATGCTACTAAATCAATTTCTGACGGAGAATCAGTGACGGTCAGCTGTGCAGAAGGTGATGAAGGCTTTATTTACGAAGGTATTTTAGAGTTCGAAGAACAACACATAGAAGTTGACTCGCTGCCTGAAATTCCAGTAAAAATTATGATGAATGTGGGTAATCCGGATCGCGCATTTAGTTTTTCGTCCATTCCAAATCATGGCGTTGGATTAGCGCGACTTGAGTTTATTATCAATCGTATGGTTGGCATTCATCCTAAAGCATTACTTCAATACGATAATATGGATAAAGATACTCAATCTATAATTGATAAACAAATGGCTGGTTACGATGACCCAGTAGAATTTTTTGTTACTAAATTGTCAGAAGGCATAGGAACTATCGCGGCGGCATTCTCACCAAAACCAGTAATTGTTAGAATGTCTGATTTTAAATCCAATGAGTATGCAAATCTTATAGGAGGAGAATTCTTTGAACCTAAAGAAGAAAATCCTATGCTTGGATATAGAGGTGCCGGTCGATATGTATCCAAAGATTTTCGTGATTGTTTTGACCTCGAATGCATGGCAATAAAGAAAGTTCGAAATGATATGGGTTTAAACAATGTGCAATTAATGATCCCTTTTATTAGAACTGTTAAACAAGCAAAAGAAGTTATAGATCTACTCGCGGAAAATAATTTAAAGAGAAATAGAGATTTAAAAATTATTATGATGTCAGAACTGCCCTCAAATTCGCTTCTCGCTGAAGAATTTTTAGAGCATTTTGATGGCATGTCAATAGGGTCAAATGATATGACACAGCTCACACTCGGTCTTGATAGAGACTCAAGTCTGGTTGCTGATATATTTGACGAACGTGATAAAGCAGTTAAAAAAATGTTATCAATGTCAATAGACGCATGCTTAAAACAAAAGAAATATATCGGGATATGCGGTCAAGGTCCTTCCGATCATCCAGATTTGGCGGCCTGGTTAGTTGAAAAAAATATCGAAAGCATGTCGTTAAATCCAGATACAGTTATTGAAACATGGATGGCTTTAGCCGGAAAAAAAGTATAGGAACCAATTACTCAAATTTTAATCCAGACTGATAAATAGTTATTTGTCGGCATTTCGTAAAATTCGTATTTTCCTAGACCAGACTTTGATGCCAGACAATGCAATCCTTCTATGTCCCTTAACCCCATCAAAGAATCCTGTATTTTTAATTGCTCATTAAATTCCTCATTACTCTTACTGGTAAATTTACCTCCAATTTTAAATGGGCCATAAAGGAAGAATTTTCCATCCGTACGTAATAAACGTCCCACCAACTTAAACATTCTTTTTACATTGTCATGGCTCATGATATGAGATGTATTGGATGAGAAAATATTGTCAAAATTTAACTGTACATCGTCCTCATTTCTACCGATATGCAGATTAATGGGTGGCTTTAGATTTGAGCCTTTGTATGATTTTACTCTAGAATTAATCCTGGGATGGTTTACCAAACGATCGCTCGTATACCACGTTAAGTGACTCAAATTTTCAGAAAAATAAACTGCATGTTGACCAGTACCAGAGCCGATCTCGAGAATTTCAGATGCATTGATTAACTCTTCGGTTAGAATCTTTAATATAGGGTCTCTATTCCTTCGAGTTGAAGGAGCATCTGACTTTTCCATTATAATTATTGTCCAGTATGAATAAAATTGGACTTATAATAAATTAATTCGTTTATTGAGTCCTTGATATCATCTAGAGCCCTATGTTTTGAATCTTTTTTTATACCATTAGCGATACTCGGCTCCCAAAGCTGAGCGAGAATTTTTATAGTGCTCACATCAAGATTTCTGTAATGGAAAAATCTCTCTAAAGCAGGCATTTCACGTGCTAAAAATCTTCGATCTTGGCAAATACCATTTCCGCACATAGGTGAAGCACCCGGTTTCACGTATTCATTTAGAAAGGATAATGTTTGAGCTTCAGCATCTTTAGTAGAAATATTGCTTAGAAGAACTTTCTCAGTAAGCCCAGAATTACCATGATGAGTTGTATTCCATTCATCCATTCCAGTCATAATTTGTTTGGATTGTTTGATAGCTAATACTGGTCCTTCAGCCACAATTTTGAGACTGTAATTTGTGACAATGGTAGCAATTTCGATGATATTATCATTTTGTGTATCAAGACCAGTCATCTCAAGATCAATCCATATTAAATTTTTTGATTTATTTGTAGCCTTGGGGTTTTGCATTATCTGCCTCTATTAAACGAACACTCCAACAACAATAAGTATATTAACCAGTTTTATAGAAAATCACAGCATAATAAACTATGAATCAAATAAATAGCGTTATAACATAACCCCACATGAGTCCTAACGTAAGCCAACGAGCATTAATCGTCAGCACATACAGCCGGAGAATGCTTGTAAAAACAACGGATGGAGAAATCCATAAGGCCAAGATCAAAGGAAAGATCTTAAAACCAGTTTGCGGTGACGTGGTTGAAATTGTTTCAGAGAGAAACGAGCCTGAGAAGATTATCTATAAAATTCATACAAGAAAAAATGAGCTCACCCGATATAATCAAAATAGAAAAAAAGAATCAATTGCCGCCAATCTATCTATGCTGGCAATTACTGCAGCCAGTCCACCTAAACCAGATTGGTTTATTGTGGATCGTTATATTGGCGCTGCTGAGTTAATGGATATTAAAATATGCATAATTATCAATAAAGAGGATTTAGATTGGATTGATCAAGAAGCAAAAAAAACTATAGATTCTTACAAGGAGATTGGTTATCCGATAATTACCTGTAGCGCAAAAAAGAAAATAAACCTAGATGCATTAAACCTAAAATTGAAAAATAATGTCACTATATTTGTAGGTCAATCTGGGGTTGGGAAATCCACAATAATTAATACCATCTCTTATAACTCAGAACAATCTACACAAGTAATATCAACGACAACATCTATGGGGCAACACACAACAGTAAACTCCAATATGATAGATCTCCCAGATGGAGGGAGCGTAATTGACTCCCCAGGTGTTCGAGAATTTATACCTAGCATCAATTCAGAGTCAAAAGTAATTTCTAGTTTTGTCGAAATACAGAAACATGGAATACATTGCAAATACAATAATTGTCTACATATCAGAGAAAATAATTGTGCAGTTAAATCAGCACTGAGAACAAAATTGATCAATGAGAGACGATATGAAAGCTATAAACGCTTGATTAATGCAGTCAAACAATCCAATAAATCGAAATACTAACCAGGCGGCCAAACCAACTCTCTACCGGCCAGTAAATGCAGATGAATGTGAAAAACAGTCTGGCCAGCATCTTTATTGCAATTCATAACTACTCGGTAACCATCATCCGCAACACTTAGTTCTTTAGATATAATGGCGGCTGCCTCATAAAGAAGGCCGACAACAGCACTATTGTTTCTTTTGATATCATTCATTGTAGATATATGCTTCTTTGGAATAATAAGGCAATGAATTGGCGCCTTTGGGTCAATATCATTAAACGCAATAACATCATCGGTTTCATATATTACATCTGCCGGGATATCTTTACATGCGATACCACAAAATAAGCACTCAGACATATTATTATTCAAAATTTACTCCATGTCTCTTCGGCCAAAAAAAGCATGGGATAAGGTTCCACCATCCACATATTCAAGCTCACCCCCAAGTGGTATGCCATGAGCGATTCTTGAAGCCTTGATGTTATATTTTGCCGCAATACCTGATAAATAATGAGCAGTTGCATCTCCTTCAACGGTTGAGTTCGTAGCAATAATTAATTCAGAAATATCTTCCTCATTAAATCGATTTTCGAGATTGTTTAAACCAAGATCCTCAGGTCCGATACCATCAATTGGTGATAGATGGCCCATTAGTATGAAATACATACCTTTGTAACCTGTAGCATCCTCAATAGCCATCACATCAGCAGGTGACTCTACTATACAAACAGTTGCTCCATCCCGATCATTTGAAATGCATATATTGCACAATTCGCTATCGGTAAACATTCTGCATTTATCACAATGACGGATATTAGTCGCTGCATCATGCAAAGCTCTTGATAGTATCTTAGCTCCTTGCCTATCCCTTTCCAGGAGGTGAAACGCTATTCTTTGAGCAGATTTTCGCCCAATTCCTGGCATACAAAGCAGTGATTCAATTAAATTTGTAATTAATGGAGAATAAGACATAACTCAATGATGATATTGCTCAAAATGGCAATTTCATCCCAGGTGGAAGATTAAGACCTGAAGTCATATCGCCCATACTTTCTTGAGTTTTCTTCTCAACCCGCCTCAAAGCATCATTAAATGCCGCGATTATAAGATCCTCAAGCATCTCCTTTTCATCAGTCAGTAGTGCATCATCTATGTTTATTTCTTTTATTTCGTGCTTGCATGTCATGTTAACACTAACCATTCCACCACCAGACTCACCAGTAACCGTCATATTTGAGAGTTCATCTTGAGCTTTTTTCATATTTTCCTGCATTTGTTGGGCCTGTTTCATTAACTGACCTATACCACCTTTCATGATTGACTCCTCATTTCATATCCTTCGTACATTAATCTTTCAATACCACTGAATCTGGATCAAAAGTTGCGCCACCAAATATATCTTCAATTTCTTTAACCTTTGGATCAGTCTCAAAACCTTTTTTGGCAGCCACTAACTTTTCTTTTTCCTTCCTTAGATTTTCCTGGTTTGGTGTCTCACTATCAGGTGCTCCTACATCAATATCAATTTTTGTAGTTTTTCCAAAATACGCAGTAAGGCAGTCCGATAAAATTTCCTGGCGATTCTTGCTATTATATGAAGCCGATCTTTCATCAAGGCTAAGATAAATTGTATTACCTTCTTTCTTAATAAAAGCACAGTTATCAGCTAAGATTCTTGTTGTGCCATTAAGATTAATTTCATTGACCAAATCGGACCAAACTAAATCTCCCTGGTTTTGTTTTTGTGATAAAGGTTGATCTAATGCACCGTTATTCTGATTGCTTTTTTCAGGTATATCTTGTGTAGTCTCTTCTTTTGCTCCAGAGATACTTGGATTTTGCTTACTTTTCGATTTCACCTTATCTCGATCATGCACCGGCTTAAAGGCCAACATACGGATCATAGCCATCTCAAAACCGGCCCTCTCACTTGGCGCCAAATTTATATCACGTCGACTTATAATTGCTATCTGGTATAACAGTTGTATATCTTCAGGGGAAATTTTTTGCGCATATCCACTTAAATCATAATCTAAATATTCTGAATTTTCTTCTATACCAATATGCTTAAAGATTGCAATACGTTGAAGTATTTCTGCAATCTCGGCGAGCAGATTT
>Ga0208766_1000139_pt1 | contig 38023 bp, 37 predicted proteins | sample ETN01SmetaG_3_FD_185792 | JGI IMG/M metagenome (GOLD analysis project Ga0208766, IMG submission 185792) | Marine microbial and viral communities from oxygen minimum zone, Eastern Pacific Ocean - ETNP2014F12-01SV263 (SPAdes) (version 2) | ecosystem: Environmental > Aquatic > Marine > Oceanic ... | reverse complement strand
GTTGAATTTAATATTGAAGGCAACCCTTATTCAGAAAGTAATAAATACTACCCTGGTTTCCAAGAAATCATTCGAATAACTAAACCTGATCAATGCACACTTGTTCCAGATTCTTTAGAGCAAATAACATCTGATCACGGGTGGGATTTTATTAATAGAGACAATTCGGAAGATGCTGATTTAGTTAATCATCTAAAAGAAAATTCTGATAGAGTCAGTTTTTTTGTAGATCCAATAGCGGAACAGTTAGAGGGGGCGAGGGAAGCCGGAACCGATAGAATAGAATTTTATACAGGTCCATATGCTGAAGATCCTGGGTTAAATTCGATTGACCCATTTATTCGTGGTTACCATTTGGCTAGAAATTTAGAGTTAGGTGTTAATGCCGGTCATGATCTTGATTTAGATAATTTAGCATTCTTTTTAGAAAATGTGCCAGCTGATGAAGTTTCTATAGGTCATGCACTTATTTCAGATTCCTTGGTAATGGGAATTGAAAAAACAGTTAAGCAATATCTTGATTTGTGTAATTAAGATAAAATATCTATATGGCAACAGTTATTGAAGAACTAGAGCAACAGGTTAAAGAAAATCCTGTGCTCTTGTACATGAAAGGTTCTCCAGATTCGCCTCAATGTGGGTTTTCATCTAAGGCTTCGCAAATTTTAATAGCTTGTGGAAAACCTTTTTCATTCGTAGATATACTCTCTAATCCTGAGATTAGGGCTAATCTACCTCAATTTTCTAATTGGCCTACATTTCCTCAACTCTTTGTTAATGGAGAGTTAATTGGTGGTTGCGACATCATCACTGAATTGCATGAAGCAGGGGAACTTCAGTCAATAGTCGATTCTGCTGAATCTGAATAAAGTTATTTACTAAAAAAGCTGATTTAGTACAGCTTATATGTTAAAAATGACTTACTTATTTAAACTTATTGGGGATATGTATGTATAAATTTGTACCACCTTTTGAATTAAAAGATTCTATATTAAAGAAAACCATAGCTTTTGGAGGTTTAGCCACTATTTCTTCTTTTGAAAGCAATGAAGTGTTTGCTGCAGAAGAAGAGAGTAATATCGAAGAAATAATTGTAACTGCTACTAAAAGGGAATCTAGGATTGAAGATTTACCTATGAGCGTACAGGCTATTACTGGAAGTAGACTTGAAAGTGCTAATGTTAACGATTTTATGGATTATGCTGAATTAATTCCTTCTTTATCTTATATTCAGTACGGCCCTGGTAGATCTGCCTTTTATATTCGTGGTACCTCAGACGGTAACTTTGGTAATTTAGCTGGACCAAATACAACAGTTGCAATGTATATTGATGAATCTCCCATCAATACAGTAGGTTTAAATCCTGACTTACATGTTTATGATATGGAAAGAATTGAAGTTCTTAATGGACCTCAGGGAACTTTATACGGTTCTAGCGCTCAAGGAGGGACAGTTAAATTAATAACAAATAAACCTCAAAGAGATGAATTTAAAGCTGGTGCTGAACTGGATTTTTCTTCGGGACAAGGTATAGATACATCAGAAAGTCTTGAAGCATTTATTAATATCCCCCTTAGTGAAAATATGTCGGCACGTTTATCTGCCTATGATGTTACTGAAGGAGGGTTTATAGACTTAGTTGGAGGCACTAAAACTTTTACCGGTAGCGGCTATACCGTCCCTTTAATTGAAGCTGAAGACCATAATGAAAGTGAAGTACGAGGATTCAGGGCATCCTTAAGAGCTTGGGTTAATGATAATCTTACAGCAACTCTTACTCATATAAATCAAGAATCTTATACAGTAGGAAGCTGGGATCACCAACCAGATACTTTAGGTAAATTGAAGAGTAATAAAGTTATTGCTGAATTTACTGATGATGAATGGAACCAAACAAGCTTAACATTAGAGGGAAGTTTTAATGACACTTCTTTTACTTATGCGGGCACTTTTTTTGATAGAGATGTAAGATATCTGTGGGATTACAATGATTACGTTGAGTACTATCAATTAGATAGCACTGGTGTGACTGGTTTCGGATATGCAAGTTATTACACTTGCGATTATTATTCTTATTATTACTACGGCACTTTTGAAGGTGCTTGCAATGACCCAACAATGTGGGCTGACTATTCTCTTAATATGGAAAGAGAAACTCACGAGCTAAGATTTACTGGTGGTGAGGATGGAGACCAATTGCAATGGTTAATAGGTGTTTTCTATGACAAATTAGAAAATCCTTATAAATACACTTACCTATGGCCAGGTATGCAAAGTTACTACTCTGATGGAAGTTGGGGAGGAACAGGTATTTCAGGTAGAGAAGGCATTTGGTGGGAAGCAGATAATATCCGAGAAGATGAAACTAAAGCCATTTATGGTGAAGCAATTATAGCGCTCAATGAAAATACAGATCTAACTCTTGGCCTAAGGGCATTTGACTCGGAGATACTATTTAATGCTAAAGATGGGTATTTTGGCGGTTTTGGTCTAGATTATTATGGCCATGAAGCAAACAGAAACGAGGAAGATTCTGGTATATCCCCAAAAATCGCTATATCTAGGACACTAGAAAATGACGCGTTAGTTTATTTTAATTATTCTCAGGGTTATAGGCCTGCAGGGACTAATAGAACCAATAAGAATAGTGATGCAGCGCCGTTGTACTATGACTCAGATGAATTAAATAATTATGAGATAGGATTTAAGTACACAAACTCCGATGCAACGCTTAGATTTAATACAGCTTTATATTTAATGGATTGGAAGGACATGCAAACGGCTGTTTATGATAGAAATTTAGCTACGATACAATTTAATACTAATATAGGGGATGCTGAAATAACAGGACTAGAGTTTGATTTATCGTATTTAGCGCAAAATGGTTTCAATTTTATTTTAGGAGGTTCAATTATTGATCCTAAGCTTAAAGAAGACTTTGTTTTAAGCGGAATTGTTCAGGCAACTTCTGGTACTCAACTAGCCAATGTGGCTAAAAGAAAGTTGTCATTATCAATTAACAGAGAATTTACAGCATTTAATGGCTTAGATGGTTATTTTGATTTAAATGTTTCGCGAACTGGAGAAAGAAAATCATCTGTAACGAATCCTGTAGATCAGCCAAGATATACGCTTGCCAATCTTTCAACATCAATATCCTCAGATAATTGGGAGGGCGTACTTTATATTGATAATCTTACGGATCAACAGGCTGTTATCTGGGAATACCAAGGCTATAGACCTGAAACTAAATTTACTAATAGACCAAGGGAAACCGGCCTAAGACTAAAGTATAAATTTTAGATTTTAAAGTACTTCTTTTAGTTTCTTAATGTAACTAGGTTTTGTTCTGCAGCAACCTGCAATAATTGAAGCTCCATTTTCTACCCATTTGATTGCTTCTTCAGCGTATCTAGCTTCATCAATATCTGTGGCTGTTGAACGATGATCTAATTCTGGTTGTTCGCTAACGCCTAAATTTTGATTACTTGTAGAAACTAATTCTGGGTTTGCATATCCACCGATTGGTTTCGATGTTATTTCATATATTGAAGCTAATGCTTCTGTGATCATATTTGCTCCACAACAATTTACCAGATAGGCATCAGCTCTAAGGTCTTTTATCTCATTACAAGCATCCACAATATTTTCTCCACTAGGTAAAAGGTTCATCCTATTACCCATTAGAGTCCAACTTAACCAAACTTCTGCACTGGAATCTTTAACACAAGCGAGGGCACTTTTGGCTTCTAGTGAGCTCGACATTGTTTCACAAATAATAATATCAACTTCATTTTCTAAAATGGCTGCAATTTTAGAATATTGCTCAATCATTTTATCCTGATCTTGAACTAAATCAGCTCTATAGCTTGTTTCTAATGGGGGAAGGGAGCCAGCTAGTTTTATATCTTCATTGGATTCTTTTATAGCATCTTTTCCAAGCTCTATAGATTTTAATGTTAAATCTGTTAATTCATCTGCTCTGTTGACTCTTTCTAATAACGGTTGAGTAACAGCGTAATTATTGATAGTTATAAAGTCGCTACCTGCTTCTATGTAATCTAAATGTATTTGTTTAATTTCTCCAGGGTCCTCCGTTAAGGCTAGAGCCGACCATATAGATTCTGTATGGGAAGGAACTTCTACGCCTCTATCTCTCAATTCAGTTCCTAATGCGCCATCACCAATAATGATATTGCTCATAATGCCTCTATTAAGTAGTCTAAAACTTTGTTCGGATCTTCAACCATTAAAGTATGTCCTGAGTTAACAATCTCCTTAACGTCTGGATTTTTGAAGCTATCTATTAAATCAACCGCCTTTCTGGTTGGAGTAAGGAAATCATTTGAACCTAATATTAATTGCACTTTAGCAGTTACTTTCTTTGCTTTTTCAAGGCCTCCCTTAAAATTGCTACATGCCAAAAGATCGTTATAAATAACCCCTTTGTTTGACCGCTGCATTAATCTTCTTGTTGATTCAGTCATCCACATTCCAGGGTTTTTATTTCTTCCTATTCGTGCTTGATTGCTATAACCCATAAAAGTAAGTATATCGATTGCTTTTTGAACATCTGATTTAGCAAATTGTAACAATTGATCATTTACTTGCATTGGAAATGCGGTACCTATTAAAGACATAGCTTTAATCCTATGAGGCTGAGAAGATGCCATCTCTAAAGCTATAAGAGAACCCATGCTATGGCCAACAATAGAGCATTTTTTAATAGAATTATTGTCTAAGAGTTGAAATACTTGATCTGAAAAGCCAGATATAGAAGAAATTAGTTTTCCAGAACTTTTTCCGTGACCAGGGAGATCAATTGATAAAACATCTCTTTTCTTCCTTGAGAAGTACCTAACTGGTAAGGTCCAAACAGAATGATCCATGCCTGTACCATGAATAAAGACAATTGGTTCAGAATTTTTTTTTAATTTTATTGTTGGAAAATAAAACATTATTTTCTTGTTGAATAAGTTAATGCTTCGTCTAAGTCCTCTATAAGATCATCACAGTCTTCTATACCAACTGATAAACGTATTGTGGATTCAGTTATACCAGCTTTTTTAAGTGCATCATTACTCATTCTATGATGAGTGGTGCTTGCAGGGTGTATTACAAGTGATTTGGCATCCCCTACATTGGCTAAATGCGAAAATAAATTTAATTGTTCAATAAACTTTTTGCCTGTTTCTTTATTTCCCTCTAATTGAAAAGTAAAAACAGCACCGCAACCTTTAGGCAAAATATCTTTTGCTAATTTGTGGTCTGGATGGTTATCTAGCTCAGGGTAACAAACACTTTTAACAGATTGATGAGAGTCTAAAAAATCTACAATTGATCTAGTGTTTTGGATGTGCCTTTCCATTCTAAGGCTTAGCGTCTCAATACCCTGTAAAACTAAAAAGGCTGTATGAGGACTCATACAGGCACCAAAATCTCTAGCGCCTTCTTTTCTGGCTCTATTGATATAAGCAGCAGGGCCGTACTCATCTACAAAGTTCATATCGTGAAAACCTTCGTAAGGTTCGGTTAAAGTTTTAAATTTTGCGGAGGAACCCCAATCAAATTTACCGCCATCAACTAAAAGACCACCTATAACAACTCCATGACCTGAAAGAAATTTGGTGGCCGAATGAAAAATTAGATCTGCACCTAACGAAAGGGGTTGCATTAAATACGGAGTAGTAAAAGTAGAATCAACTAATAAAGGTATATTATTATCGTGTGCAATTTTTGAGACTTTTGGTATGTTGAGAACATCGAGCCCAGGATTACCCAGCGTTTCACCAAATATAAGTTTTGTATTCTTTTTTATATTCTTTTTTATATCATTTGTCTTTCGTAAATCTACAAAAGTAGTATCTATGCCAAATCTGGGAAGGGTGTACTCTAAGAGATTGTGGCTTCCCCCATATAAGCTCTTAGAGGCTATTAAATGAGATCCTTTTTCTAGAATAGTAGTAATAGCTAGAACAAGAGCAGCTTGACCACTTGCAGTTGTAATAGCTCCTATACCACCCTCTAGAGCACTAATCCTTTCTTCTAGAACCGCATTGGTAGGGTTGGTTATTCTTGAATAGACGTGACCTGCACGTTCAACGTTAAATATTCCAGCAGCAGTTTCAGTGTCAGGAAAAACAAATGAAGAAGATTGATAAATAGGCGTTGCTCTAGCGCCAAAATCTGAATCGGGTCGTTGCCCAGCATGCAGCGAAAGAGTACTAGGCTTTAAGTCTTTAGGTTTCTTCATGCGCTTATTGTATTAATTCTCGGTAAATAGATATAGCCATTAATGGATAAATTAACATTAAGGGAAGGGAGGTTATTAAAATAATGTCTAAAGCTACACTATGATCTGAGTATATAACTAAAGCAGCAGGAAGGATTCCTAAGATTATTGCCCAAAATAAACGTAATTTCTTATCAGGTTCTTTGTTTTCATTTGAAGTTTTCATGACATGGTACGAAATAACGTAGGACATTGAATCATAAGAAGTTGTAACAAATATGATCGTAATTAAACAAAATATAAAAACCATAAGTATTTCAAAGGATAAATTCTTTACTACAGCAATTGCAGTATCTGCATGGCCAAATGAATTCATGCTTTGTATAACTGAAAACTCACCTGACAGTTCAAGATTCATAGCAAATCCGCCTAAAATCATATAGAAAAGCCAAGTTCCTAGAGTTCCAAAGAATAACATGCCTAGAATGACTTGTCTTAAGGTTCTCCCTTTAGAAATCCTAGCAATAAACAAACCTACAAGAGGACCAAATGCAACCCACCAAGCCCAATAAAATATAGTCCATTCTTCCGCAAATTGAGATTTTTTAGAGATTCCCAGCGTGCTCATGTCCCAAAAATGAGTTATTGAAAAAAATAACCCTGAAGCAGACGTTTCAATTAAGCCAATAATATCTGTTGAAAAGATAATGATTAATAAAAAGACTAAAGCAAGAATAAGATTAAAATTGCTTAAATTTTTAATGCCTTTATCCAGTCCCTTGTAAACGCTATAACCAAACAATCCCACACATAGACAGATTACTAGAATATCTAAATATAACCCTTTGTTTAAATTGAATATTTCTGAAAATCCTGAAGAAAGCATAGGGATATAGGAACCTATTGTCCCCCCAGCTGCACCAACCGTAGCTAAGATAAAAATTAAATCTATGAAACGGCCTAAAAAGGAACTTTCTATGTTGGAAATACCCAATCCGCTTAAACTAGAGCTCAATCTTAGTGAGTTAAGATTATATTTGTAAAAGGCTATAGAAAGAGCAATAGCAGGGATACCATATATAGACCAAGCACTAATTCCCCAATGAAATAAACCATAGGCAGTTGCAAGAGAGAATGATTCACTAGAATAGGGGTCAATACCAAAAGGAGGGTTTCCTACGTAATAAGACCATTCGACGCCTGACCAGTAAATAATTCCTCCTCCTATACCTGAACAAAACAGCATACCAATCCAGCTAATGTAAGAAAATTCTGCCGATGCTTCATTTCCGCCAAACTTATAATTACCAAACTTCGAAAAGCACAAGAAAAGTAAGAAGAAAAAACAAAATAGAGTGAGTACCAGATAAGTTGGCCCAAATACATTTACAATGGATTTATAAGATAAATCGATTGTTCTCTTTGCAAATTCTGCGTCATAAAGGATGAAGGTAGCAATGAACAGAACTGAGAATAGACTAATTGATAGAGTTATTTTATCTACTCCTAACTTGTCTAGTTGTCTGTTTACTACTTCCATAGATGAAGCATAACCTTGACTAAGCTAGAATGTAAGTGTGAAAGAAGAATCAGATAATCAAGTGAGTCTAGAAACGGCCTATAGAAATGCAGCTGATTTATTAAAGAAAAATGAATTTAATTTAGCTGAACAGCAATTATCTGAAATTCTCAAAAAATTCCCTGATGACCCTAACGCCCTAAGATTAAGCGGTGTATCTAGTTTAGAGCAAGAAAAACCTGAAGTTGCACTAATACCCTTACAAAAAGCAATCAGAGTAGCGCCAGAATTTCTTCAAGCGCATGAAAACTTAGCTCAAGCTTGGACACAGCTTGGAGATTTAAAGAAAGCAGAGACTTGTTTCAAAAAATGTTTAGAAATAGATCCTTCTAATTTTACTAACTGGAAATCCTTAGGAGATGTCCTTTCAGATCAAAGAAAAGATGAGGAAGCCGATAAGGCTTATAAGAATGCAATATCTACTGATAAAAAGTATCTTGATCTTCAAAAAGCCATGAGCCAAGTTCAAAAGGGTAATCTTGGCGAAGCTGAAAGAATATATAGAGAAATACTTTCCGATGATCCAAACAACGTAGATGCATTAAGGTTATTAGCCTTGCTAGCGTCTAGGACTGGAGCAGTTGATCAAGCTATAAACATGCTAGAAAACTGTACAAAGATAGCACCAGACTATGCTTTAGCTTGGGAAAACCTAGCTAAAATGTATAGACAGAAAGATGACCCAGATAGTTTGCAGAAAGCTGCTTTTTGTTTTAGTAAAGCAACGGAATTGAGGCCAGATTGGGCAGAAGGATGGGCAGGGTTAGGTACCATGCAGACGCGTAGTTCACAACATAATGAAGGAATTGAATCTTATAAAAAGTCTATTGAACTTAAAGCTAATCAGCCTAGAGTCCATTTAAGTCTTGGGCACGTTTATAAGACCACTGGCAATCAAGAAGAGTGTATAAATTCTTACAATGAAGCAATAAGTTTTGATAATAATTTTGGTGAGGCCTACTGGAGTTTAGCAAACTTAAAAACTTATAAATTTAGTGGTGATGAAATTTTAAACATGGAAAAAAGGGTAGAGTTAACTGAAGTTCCAGAAAGAGAGAAAGTGCATTTTTTATTTTCTCTCGGGAAGGCTTTTGAAGATATGGGTAGCTATGATGAGTCCTTTGAATATTATAAAAGAGGCAATGATCTTAATAGAGGAAGAACTACATACGATCCTAAAGCTATAGAAGCTTTATCTGAAAGGTTAAAGTTATTCTTTACAGAAGATAGGTTGAATAAATATAAAGGTTCTGGCGATAATTCTAATTCTCCTATATTCATAGTGGGGCTACCTAGATCCGGCTCTACTCTTATAGAGCAAATTCTTGCTTCACATAGCAAAATAGAAGGAACTATGGAGTTACCCAATATAATGAATATTGCAAGAAAGCTAGGGAATAGCACAAAAGATAGAACAGCTTATCCTGAAGTTATCGATACCTTACAGGGAATAGATCTTACTGATTTAGGAAAATCATTTATAAACGAAACACAATTTCTTAGGACAGGTAAACAGCATTTTATTGACAAGATGCCTAATAACTTTAGCCATATAGGATTGATAAAGTTAATTCTTCCTAATGCTAAGATTATTGATGCTAGAAGAAATCCTATGGATACATGCTTTAGTTGTTTTAAACAACTTTTTGCAAGGGGGCAGGCCTTTACTTATGACCTTTCAGAAATTGCTCGATACTACGTAAATTATGTAAATTTAATGGATCATTGGGATAAAGTTTTACCTGGTTACGTATACAGAGTCCAACATGAAGATCTTTTAAATAATCAGGAAAGAGTCACTAGAGATTTAATCGATTTTTGTGAAGTGGATTTTGAATCGTCCACACTAGAATTCTATAAAACTAAAAGAGCCGTTAAAACTGCAAGTTCTGAACAAGTAAGAGAACCTATAAATACAAAAGGCCTAAACCAGTGGAAAAATTACGAAATACACTTAAAAGACTTAAAATTTCATCTTGAATCTATAATTGCCACTTCTTAAGACAAACTAGTTTTTTTAAAAAGTATGTATACAATACGCGCCTCTTATGAGTACTAAGCAAATTAAGAAGATTGTACTGGCTTATTCAGGCGGTCTCGACACTACTGTGATCTTGCATTGGTTAAAAGAAACCTATAATGCAGAAGTTATAACTTTTACTGCCGATATAGGTCAGGACCATAATCCTGATTTAGTTAAAGAAAGGGCTAATGCAATTGGAGCAAGTAAAGTAATCCTTGAAGATTTAAAAGAAGAATTTGTTAAAGATTATGTCTTTCCAATGTTTAGGGCCAATACAGTTTATGAAGGTGAATATTTACTAGGTACATCAATTGCTAGACCTCTAATAAGTAAGCGAATGATAGAAATAGCTGAAGAAGAGGGCGCTGATGCTATAGCACATGGAGCGACTGGAAAAGGAAACGATCAAATTAGGTTTGAGATTGGAGCTTATTCATTAAACCCTTCAATAGAAGTTATAGCTCCTTGGAGGGCATGGGATTTTGTTTCTAGAGCTGATTTGATTGATTACTGTAAAAAAAACCAAATTAATATAGATGCTGACCCTGATGAACCTATGTATTCAACTGATGAGAATATTCTACACACCTCCTATGAAGGAGAGATTCTAGAAGATCCATCTATTCCTGCGCCTGAATCAATTTGGCAGAGAACTTCATCATTAAAGGAAGCTCCAGATAAAGAACAAGAAATTACCATAAATTTTGAGAATGGGGATCCTATTGGTCTGGATGGTAAAGATTTAGATTCGTCGCAGATTCTAGATACATTAAATAATATTGCAGGAAAAAATGGCATAGGAAGACTAGATCTCGTAGAAAATAGATTTACAGGCATGAAATCAAGAGGGTGTTATGAGACTCCAGGAGGTACTATTCTAATTAAAGCGCATAGGGCAATAGAATCTTTATCGTTAGATGCTCAAACAGGTCATTTAAAAGATGAACTAATGCCTAAATATGCCCAGTTAATATATGACGGGTTTTGGTGGAGCCCTGAAAGAGAAGCATTGCAAGCTTTTATAGATCAATCTCAAGAGTTTGTAGCGGGCTCTGTAAAGCTAGGATTGTATAAAGGAAACATAATAGTTAAAGAAAGAACCTCTCCTCATAGTCTCTACGATTCAAAGATCGTCACTTTTGAGGATGATGAGAATGCTTATAATCAAGCAGATGCTACAGGCTTTATTAAAATTAACTCTTTAAGATTAAAAGCAAACGCAAAAAGAAAGAAATAATTCTACTAAGCATCTAGTTTCTTTTGTAATTTAGTATTCGAGGTTGTGTAAGCGAAAGGAACCTTTTCACCAGGATTACTTCTTCTGTAAGCCTCTTGAACAGCTAATGTAGTTTCATGAAATCCACAAAGAATTAAATCTAATTTTCCGGGATAATCATTTATGTCTCCAATGGCAAAAATTCCCTCAGCGCTAGTTTGAAATTTTTCAGTATCAACGGAGATCTTCTTATTAGAAAGTTCTAAGTTCCAATCAACAATTGGTCCAAGTTTTTTATTTAAACCAAATAAAAATAAGACTTCATCGCACTCCAGATCTTCTATTTCTTTGGTTTCAAAGTTTTTAACTGAAACACCTTTAATTTCTTTATCGAAGATTAATTTTTCTATAACGAATGGAGTCTTAAGGTCAACTTGACCTGTTTCCACTAATTCTCTCATTTGAGCTTCTGTATTAGGAACTCCTCTGAAAGAGTCTCTTCGATGCACTAATTTTAATGATTTAGTGATATCTGCTAGCTCTATAGTCCAATCTAAAGCACTATCTCCACCACCAAAGATAATTAAATTCTTATCCTTGTATTTCTCTTTATCTTTTACGGCATAGGCAACGCCTTTCTCTAAGAATTGATCAGGATCTTCTATATTGGGAGGTCTTCTTGGCTCAAAAGAGCCAGCACCAGCAGCAATGAAAAGGCTTTTGGCTTGAAAGTTACTGCCTTCAGATGTTGTTACTTTCCAAGAAGAAATATCTTCATCAGAAAGTTCTTCTATCGAATTTACTCTCTCATTTAGATGTATTTCGTAATTGAATGGTTTAATCTGCTCTAATAGAGCATCAACGTGTTCTTGAGCAGTTTGGTAAGGTACGCCCGGGATGTCATAAATAGGCTTTCCTGGATAAAGTTCTGAGCATTGTCCACCAACTTTATCTAAGTTGTCTATTAATACGCATTCTAAACCCAGTAGGCCAGCTTCAAAGACCGTAAATAGAGCCACTGGGCCAGCTCCAACTATAATTATATCTGTTTTAGTTTCCATACTATCTAACTTGCATTCCTGGTTCAGCACCTTGATCTGGAGAAAGTATAAAAATACCAATGTCATCATCTCCTGCAGCTAATATCATTCCTTCTGAAGTACCAAATCTCATTTTTCTTTCTTTTAAATTATTTACACAAACTACCATTTTGTTAATTAAGCTTTCAGGTTCGTAAGTTTGCTTCATGCCCGCAAATACGGTTTTATTACCTAGAGGGCCTAAATCTAATTCTAATTTAAGCAACTTATCAGCTTCTTCTACTGACTCAGCGTTTTCTATTCTTGCGATTCTTAAATCCAATTTCATAAAATCTTCTATTGTTATCTCAGACATTTTTTAATTCCATTAATTGATTAATTTGATCATCTTCAATTCTAGTTAATAAAGGCTCAAAAGAATTTATTTTATGATCCAACAAGGATTTTTTAATATCATCCCAACAAGGTTCTTCATTTAAGAAATTAAATGATTTTTTGGATAACTTGGGCGTAACTGGTTCAATCATAATTGTTAGGATTCTGAATAGGTTCAATGCAGTACTACACACTTTATGAACTAATTCTAAATTCTTTTCATCTTTAATAAGAACCCATGGTTCCATTTTATCAACATATTGATTAGCTTTATCTGCAAGAGTCATAATTTCCTTCATCGCCTTATTAAGCTCTAAATTTTCATAATGATTAGATACTTCATTAGATGTATTTATAAAATCTTCAATAAGACCATTGTTATCAATTTCTTTTGATAATTCATTGTTGAAATGTTTATTTATAAAATTAGCTGATCTACTAGCAATATTAACTAATTTGTTTACTAAATCTGAATTAACTTTTTGCTTTAAGTCTTCTAGATTTAAATCAATATCATCAACGCCCGTGCTTAATTTAGAGGCAAAGTAATATCTTAAATATTCAGGATCTAAAGTCTTAACAAAATCATCAGCAGAAATAAAGTTACCTCTTGATTTAGACATTTTTTCTCCATCTAGCGTTAGAAAGCCATGAGCAAATACCCCTGAAGGTTGTTTAAAATTAGCGTTTGATAACATTACTGGAAAGAATAAAGTATGGAAATACATTATATCTTTCCCGATAAAGTGATAAATTTCAGAATTAGATTCCGGATTCCAGAACTTTTCAAATTCATTAGAATTTTGTTTATCTAAAAAGTTAATATGACTTGCCAAGTATCCTATAGGGGCATCCAGCCAAACATAAAAGAATTTATCCTTGTAACCAGGAATCTCAAAACCAAAGTAGGGGAAGTCTCTGCTTATATCCCAATCTTTTAAATCTTCATCAAGCCATTCGGAAAGTTTATTTTGTACAGGGTTTTGAACTTTAGAGTTTTTTAACCATTCAACGATTTCCGTTTTTAGTTCACTTAATTTAAAAAATAAGTGTTCAGACTCTTTTATAGTCGGTGGAGTATTACTAAGGACAGAAACAGGATCAATCAATTCTATCGCATCGTAGGTAGCACTACAGACTTCACAATTATCACCATATTGATCTTCTGCTGAACATTTCGGGCAAGACCCTTTAACGTAACGATCAGCAAGAAACATATTTCTTGAAGTGTCATATAACTGCTCAATCGTCTTTACTTCTATTAAGCCTTTTTCATTTAAAGCATTAAAAATTCTTTCAGAGAGAATTCTATTTTCTTCACTATGAGTGGTATGAAAATTATCATGACTAATATCGTATAGACGGAAAGTATTTACATGATTTGCATAGATTTCTTGTATTAGATCTTCAGGTTCTTTATTTAACTCTTCAGCTTTTAACATAATGGGCGTACCGTGCGCGTCATCAGCACATACGTAAGTACAATTATTCCCAATTAATTTCTGATATCTAACCCATATATCTGTCTGTGTATGCTCTAAGATATGCCCAAGATGAAGCGGTGCATTCGCATAAGGCAAAGCACTTGTCACTAAAATATTTCTTTTTTCAGTATTATTCGACATCTTGGAGTTAAAATATTAGATCTATAAAAATATATAGTAATTATAACTTAGTTAATTTAGATTTCTTTTTTATAAATGAATCAAGTAGTTAATAACAAATTAAGAATTCCTGAGACTCTCAGGAAAGTAAAGAATATCGTTGGCATTTTTTCTGCAAAGGGCGGAGTGGGTAAGTCAGCTATTGCATTACAATTGGCGATTTCTCTTAAAGATAAAGGGTACAAAGTAGGGCTTGTCGACGCAGATATATATGGCCCGAGCCAGGCGGTTCTGCTTAATTCTGAACCCGGCGAATTAAAGATAACAGATAATAAAATTATAGAACCGTTAAACAAAGAAGGGATTTCTTTTATTTCCATGGGATTAATCGCTAATGAGAAGATGCCAGTAATATGGAGAGGTCCTATGGTTAGCGGCGCCGTGATGCAATTACTTTCTCAAACTAATTGGGGTGAATTAGATTATTTAATAATAGATACACCACCAGGAACTGGCGATGTCCAATTAACATTACTACAAAAAATCCCTTTAACAGGAACGGTTATTGTCACCACCCCTCAGAATGTCTCTATTTCTGATTGTAGAAAAGGTATAGAAATGATTAAAAAACTTTCTATCCCTATTTTAGGATTAATTGAAAATATGAGCTGGTTTCAGCCAAATGATTCAGAAAAGAAATACTTCTTGTTCGGAGAAGACGGAGGTAAAGATTTAGCAGCTGAATATAAGATAGACCTTTTGGCACAATTACCGTTAATCGAAAAAGAAGGTAAAAAAGAATTACACGAATTAGATCAGATAAAAACTTCTTTTGAAATTCTAACTGGTAAAATAATTGAATTAATAAAAGAAATAAAGTCTAAGAAGGTGGATTCTATTCCTCAAACGAACGTTACAAAATAATGCGCAAAGCTCTAATTTTTTTTCTTTCATTAAGTTATTTCTCCTTTCTTCTATCGGAAGTAGACCCTTTTCAAAATTTAAATGAGAAAACTCATAATTTTAACCGAAGCCTAGATGAGGCTATTGCAACACCAGTTGCTAAGGCATATAGGAAAGTAACACCAGACTTTATTGAGGTTGGCGTTACAAATTTTACTGATAATATTGAAGACGTTAATATCGCGCTCAATAATTTATTACAAGGAAAGATAAAAGATGGCTTTTCTGATATTTTTAGATTCACTATAAATTCAACTATAGGGGTATTAGGTTTCTTTGATGTGGCCTCCTCAATAGGCCTTCAAAAACATTCAGAAGACTTTGGTCAAACTTTAGCCGTATGGGGAGTAAGTGATGGCCCTTATATTGTACTTCCTGTCCTTGGACCAAGCTCCTTAAGAGATACAGTAGCTAGAATTCCGGAAGCTTTTATGACTCCTCTTCTGCTTATCGATCATGATAGAACTGGTTATGAATTAACAGCGATTGATTTACTGGATAAAAGAGCAAGATACCTTGGTTTAGAAAGTATTGTGATAGGTGATGAATATTTGTTTTACAGAGATGCTTATTTTCAAAGTAGGGAATTTGATATTAATGATGGCCTTATAGAAGACGATTTCGATGATTTCGATTTTGAAGATTAACTAATTCTATTTTCTAATTTAATTTTTATAAAATCAGAATGGCTTATATGAATTAGATCAGATATTTTTCTTATTAAATGGTCTTCATATTTATCGAGATTACCGTCTGCAAAGGCAAGTTTCCAAATTCTAGATAGGAGTTCTAGCTTATCCGAATAAGTAAATTCATCGTTAACTACTCTCGTGTATTCATATAAGGAAGTTGACTCGTCTACAGTTGTCTTTGCATCTGCAATTAATTCTTCAATAATTATGTCATCAAGAACGTAGGTTTCTTTTAATGATTTCTTTAAAGAAATGATTTCAGATTCATCAAATATCTTATCTGCATACGCAACTTCGATTAATAGGGCGGAACATGCTTTATCCAACGAAGAAATTCTTTCGTCTTCTACAACTTCTTCCTGTTTAGAAAAATTACTCAATAAACCTTTTATTTTTTTAATCATTCATTAAATCCTATAGCTAATTGTTTATATTGTTCAATTGGGTTCTCAATTGAATCAATTTTAGTCAGAAATCTTCTTATTTCTTTTGCTCCTTTCAGGCCTTTAAAGAGGCCCATTAAATGTTTCGTCGCATACACTAGTTTTACTCCTTGATTATGTTCTGTTTCTAAATAGGGGAGATAACTCATAAGAATTTCTTTTCTAGATTTTATCTTCGTCTTTTTTTTAAAAATTTCAGTATCTACATCTTTTAATAAATACGGATTATCGTAAGCCTCTCTTCCCATCATAACGCCATCTACATATTCAAGATGGGATAAACTTTGTTCTATAGAAGATATTTCTCCATTTATAACAATATTTAAATCAGAAAAATCTTCTTTAAGTTTATAGACTCGTGAATAGTTTATAGGAGGAATCTCTCTATTTTCTTTAGGACTAAGACCTTTTAACCAAGCTTTTCTTGCATGCACTATAAAAGTATTACATCCTGCATCCTTAACTTGGTTTATAAAATCATCTAGTCCAGCATCTTCATTCATATCATCCACTCCAATCCTGCATTTAACAGTAATTGGCAGGTTTGTATTTTCAATCATTGCTTTCACGCAATCAGCAACTAGATTTGGTTCTTTCATAAGTATTGCTCCAAATCTTCCTTTCTGAACTCTGTCACTAGGACAGCCAACATTTAAATTGATTTCTTTAAAACCATAATTTTGCGCCACTTGTGCAGCTTCTGCCAATAAGGAAGGATCCGACCCACCAAGCTGAATAGCTAAGGGATGTTCATTTTGATGATGTTTCAATAGAGAAGTTGTATCCCCATATACAACTGCATTTGCATGTATCATTTCCGAGTAGAGTAAGGTTTCAGTTGTTATTGTCCTAAGAAAATAACGTTCATGTCTATCCGTCCTATCCATCATAGGAGCAACACAGAATTTATGCATCAATGAAGGGGCAGTGCGTAATAATCAAAGAATACATACATTATCACAGTACATATCAGCAAGGTTAAAATCATGACCGGCAATCCTTTTTGTGCCCACTTTAGTGGAGTGATTGCCATATCAGGATTCCCAGTTGTTTTAGCGAGCTTCTCCGAAACAGTGACGATATAAACATTTGCTGTTGAGCCAATATGGGTGCCATTACCGCCCATTCCAACTCCTATTGCAAGACACCAACATAATGCTGCAATGTTTACACCTACAGTTTCTAACGAAGCAATGATTGGAATCATGGCTGCAGTAAAAGGTATATTATCTATTGCAGCAGACATAATAGCCGCAACCCACATTAATACGATGCAAGTCATCATAAAGTTTTCCTGAATAACTTCACCTGTTACCGGGTCAATTAAGAATGGAACAATAAATGCTCCGAGATATTCAAGAAATTTACTTCCTTCTACACCGCCAACAAGCATGAACAGAGCAACAAAAAACATAAGCAAAGGTATTTCATGAGTCATGTTCTTCATGACATCTTCAAATTCAATTTCTTTAGCTAGAATAGTTAAAAGAATTAAGCCTGTGCCTGCAACCATCCACGGTTCCCAATGTATGGTGTTATGGATGATAAAGAGAATTACCATTAGTCCTAAAATTGAAACTGCCTTATTCCATAGACTTTTATCTTTATAAGGAACTGAATCTTCAAACTTACCCTCAGGTACAATCGCTAGCTCTTCTTTGAATAAATATCTCATGAAGAAAAGTGTTGCTAACCAGGCCACAAAAACGATTGGAAACATTTTGTAAGCAAATGGCATAAATGCGATATCAAATGCCGAACCAATCATTAAATTTGGAGGATCACCTACTAATGTAGCTACACCTCCAGTGTCTGATAATAATGCTGCTGCCATTAAATAAGGAATAGCACTCACTCTCATTTTTTGACATATCAATACAATTAATGGACCAAAAATAACTACTGTTGTGACGTTGTCTAATAATAAAGAAATAACAGTTACCGCTGTTCCCAGAAGGACAAGGAGCATAAATTGCCTGCCTTTAGCTATCTTTCCTATGTTAGCTGCAAGCACTTCAAATCCTCCTGTATTTATCATAATTGAAACAACCGCCATCATCGAGCCAAGAAGGAATACAACATTCCAATCCACTGCTTCAAATGCCTCTTCAGGAGAGTAGAAACCATATGCTTGTCCTACCACGAGCATTACAGCAGCTCCCGCCATCGCTACTTTTACTCTATGAAAACCATGAAGAGTTTCAGTAAATATAAGGATAAAACTAGCAGCCAATATAATTCCAGAAACTAACATTCCTTGATCCATTGCTATCGTTTCCATACTTACCTCAGTTTGATTATTCTATTTTAAACTATAGCTATATAGCTTAAACTTAAAAAATGATTCCTGTTAATAATAATTTAGTATTTACTCCAGAAAATATCAATACATCTTCGGAATCAGCTATAACAATTATTTTAAGAGATCAAGAGTTCTTAACATCCAAAACCTCAGAATTTCTATTATTTGAAGAAGATGATCTTAAGTGGTCTGAAATGGAAATGGTTAATAAACAATTTATAGGTTACTTAAATGATAAGCCCTGCTTTTTATCGGAATTAACTAATGAAAGTAAGCTAGATGAAGACTTATTATTAACTCCATTAAGAAATTTATTAGGAAGGATACCGGATTCATTATTTACCATTTGTTCGAGATCACTGCAGCTTAGCGAATGGATTAGAAATAATAGATTTTGTGGGTCTTGTGGTTCTAAAATGAATAAACATGAAACCGAAAGGGCAATGTCCTGTGAATGTAATAATTTACTTGTTTATCCAAGGATTTCACCTTGCATAATTGTACTTGTAACGAAAGGGGATCAATTGTTGTTAGCTCATAATAAGAACTTCCCAGGCACTTTCTACAGCACTCTTGCTGGTTTTATAGAAGCAGGTGAGTCAGCTGAGTCTGCAATTCATAGAGAAATATTTGAAGAGGTAAAAGTTAATGTTAAAAATATTGAATACTTTGGAAGTCAATCCTGGCCTTTTCCCAGTCAATTAATGCTAGGTTTTCACGCTGAATACTTAGATGGAGACATAACTCCTGATGGAGAGGAGATAGATTTAGCTGACTGGTTTCATTACAAAGATTTACCTCAAGTGCCAACAGGAAATATATCTATTTCAGGCCAATTAATAGAAAGTTATATAGAGAAGCTTAAGAGTTAAGATTTATTTCTAGGATCATTGGAAGCTCGTCCCCAGTCTTTAGCACTTTTTAAGGGCTTAATTTCTTCAACTTTTGATACTTCTTCTGGCTTTTGAACTACTTCTTTCGGTTCTTCCTTTTTAGTCTTCTTAGGTTTTTCGTCAAGCTTAGGTTCAACTCTTTTTGTATTTACTTGTTTTTCATCCTTATCAGATAAAGAATTATCTTTCTTAATTTTCTCATCACTTATTTTATTAGTTTCTTTAACTTCTTTATTAGGTGCTTTACGTTGAGGCCTCTTTTTTGCCTCATCTTTTTTCTTAATATCCTTCTTATCGTTAACCTTTTGTTTAGGCTTGTTCGGAGTGCTCTTATCATTAGCCTGCTTTCTAGGCTTGTTTGGAGTGCTCTTATCATTAGCCTGTTTTCTAGGCTTGTTTGAAGTGCTCTTATCATTAGCCTGCTTTCTAGGTTGATTATTGTTTCTTTTATTGTTGCTTTGCCTTCTTCTTTGTTTAGAAGGTTTCTTCTTAGATTTAATGTCCTCTTTATCTTTCGGTTCAACTAAAGCTTTAAATATTTTCTTTATAAAATTATCACCTTTCTTTTTTGGTTTATTAGGAGGCGTAAGGTTTACGGCTGGTTTTTCAAATTTTGGTTTTTTATAGCTTAAATCTGGGTTTTCATTACTTCCTATTTCGCTTTGAATTTCATAACTAACATGGTCTTGATTTTTCTTATCATCTTTCTTAAGTCTATTTACCTCAAACCTATTGTCAGATCTTGTCGGGTCAGACACAACCACGACTCTAACATCGGTTCTTTCTTCGATTTCATTTATTCTAGCTCTCCTTTCGTTTAGTAAGAAAATAGACATATCTGAAGAAACAATAGCTCTCACTTCTCCACTTTTCTTTTTACTTGCTTCTTCTTCAATAAGTCTCAAGACAGCAGTTGAAAGGCTAGCTACATCTTGAGTCCATCTTTCTTGTAGCGATGGCCTTAATCTTTGTCTAGACATCTCTAATAGACCAAATCTTGAAATTCTTCCTACCTGTACTTTTGCCCTATCAATTGAAAGAGCATTCCATAATTTATCTTCGACTGCTCTTTTATTTTTTAATGAAAGCATATCTATAAAATCAATAACAATTAATCCACCAATATCTCTGAGTCGAAGTTGTTTACCAATTTCTGTAGCCGCTTCTAAATTTGTATTTAAAGCAGTTTCTTCAATATCACTACCACCAGTTGCTTTAGCTGAATTTATATCTATAGCAACGAGAGCTTCTGTTTGATCAATGACTATAGAGCCGCCACTTTGCAGATCTACATCTCTTTGGTATGCCGTTTCTATTTGACTCTCAATCTGATATCTGGTGAATAAAGGTATAGCCTCGTCATAGCGTTTTATTTTTTCTTCAAAATCTGGCATTAATTTAGAAGTAAAATCGTATGCTTTTTCGTAAGCATCATCTGTATCAATTAAGACCTCTGTTATATCCTCTCTTAAAAAATCACGTAATGATCTTGAAACAAGATCGTTTTCTTTATAAATAAGAAACGGAGCTTTCCTTAACTGATTTGCTTCTTGAATGGCATCCCATAGATTTAGAAGGTAATCTAAATCCCATTTTAGCTCTTCGAACGATACTCCTTCTCCTGCTGTTCGTAAGATTGCTCCCATACCTTTTGGGACTTCAAGTTTACGCATTTTATCTCGCATTTCATCTCTGGATTTACCTTCTATACTCTTAGATATACCTCCTGATTCAGGATTATTAGGCATAAGTACTAGATAATGGCCTGGTAAAGATATAAAGGTGCTTATAGCAGCTCCTTTATTGCCCCTTTCTTCTTTTTCAACTTGAATAATTATTTCTTGACCTTGAGTCAAGCAATCATTAATTGCATTTTTACCTTGTTTTGATTTTAAAAAACTAGGCGCAAGTTCCTTTACTGGTAAAAAACCATGTTTTTCAGACCCAAAATCAATAAAAGCAGCCCCGAGGCTTTGCTCTATTCTTGATACCCTAGCTTTATAAATATTAGATTTCTTTCTTTCTTGTCCAGATTGCTCAATATCAAAATCATAAATACTTTGACCATCAATCAAAGCAACCCTCAACTCTTCTGGCTGAGTAGCGTTAATTAACATTCTCTTCATTTTTTCCCCTTTTAAGGAAAGCAGATAGCAAGCGCTGTATATATTGAATATATGTTGAAAGGTAGATGAATTATTTAAATTCTGTCGCCACACCTACGTAGCTAATGTTCTTTTAGAGCTTTACTCTATACTGCTTTTTCTATTTAAATTCTTTATGCGTCCTACTTTTTTCTTTAAAAATGCGCATTTACGAAGCTAAAATAACATAAAATCTTCCTATATTAAAGATTTACAGCTATGAAAGAGAACTTTCACCCAGTATCAACGTATAAAGTAAGCTCTGAATATGAAGGAGTTAGGTTAGATAATTGTCTAATATCTAAATTAAAAGGCTTACCTAGAGCTAAGATTTATTCGATTATTAGAAAAGGCGAAGTTAGAGTTAATAAATCACGTTGTAAACCAAGCTATAGATTGAAAATAGAAGATGTTATTAGAATTCCGCCTTATACCGCCAAACAGAAGGTCAATAAGAAATCTTCAGAATTAAACAAGGATAAAGTAGAAAGATCAATTCTAATAAAGGATAAGGACTTTTTAATTATAAATAAACCTGTTGGACTTGCGTGTCACGGGGGTAGCGGGATATCTTTAGGTTTAATTGAAATTATTAGGCAGTTAGATAGAAAGTATATTAATGCACAACTTGTGCATAGAATTGATAAAGATACTTCTGGATGTTTAGTAATCGCACTAAAGAAAAGTATCTTAAGAGAATTTCATAAAGAAATTAGAAATAAGCATGTAGATAAAATATATATAGCTGTAGTGAAAGGTATTTGGCCTGAGGATTTGCAAAAGATTACGTTGTCTATAAAAAAAGAAACCCTTAAATCTGGAAAAAGAATTGTTAAAGCAAATGAGAAAGGAAAGGTTTCTGAAACTGAATTTAAATTAATATCATCAGGTAAATCCAACAGCTTAATAAGAGCTAAGATAATCACTGGTAGAACGCATCAGATTAGAGTGCATTCCAGTCACAAAGGTTACCCAATTGTAGGAGATATTAAATATGGTGATGCTGTTTATAATAAGAAACTACAATCTAAGGGCTTAAAGAGGATGCTATTACATGCCGAATCTATTAATTTCAAGAATTTAGATATAAAACAATCTGCACCAATACCAGAGGTTTTTAGTAAATATGTCTAAAAATATAAAAACATTTAATTTAAAAGAAGGTGCGTTTCCCATAAAAATGGATTTAATGTTTGAAGATATTGATTTACAAAACATAGGTCGCCTAAAAGATTCAATTTACGGAAATATTGAAATTTCCTTAATTTCTAAAGATTTATTTCGTTGTGAAGGTTCTATAAATAGTATTTTAATAGATAATTGTCAGTCCTGTTTAAGAGACATCGAAGTGAATTTAAATTTTTTATTCAATTTAGCTATAAAAGATGAAGCGTTGATGATGGATGATGACTCAAGTCAAGACCAAACACATTATCAAAATTTAGAATACTTTGATGTTAAGCAACTAATTCAAGAGGAGATATCATTAAATTACCCAAATATTGTTAAATGTGAAGACAATTGTCTTGAAATTAACCCTATAGAAAAAGAAGAAAAGAACCTTCCTTTTAAAAAAATTAGAGACTTGATCGATTAGTTCATCTAAAATCCGCGCCGGAGCAATGTTATGGCTGTACAAAAGAGTAAAAAATCTAAATCAAAAAAACTTCAGAAGAGGGCACACCAATCTTTGTCTAACCCTACGCTGTCAACTGATCCAGTAACAGGCGAAAGACACTTAAGGCATCAAATGACCGCTGACGGCTTCTACCGAGGAAAGAAAATAGTGGAAGTTAAGCAGTCTGAAGAGACCTTAGAAGAATAAAATTATGTCCCAAGGAGTTGCTTTTGTCTTTCCTGGACAAGGTTCTCAGTACATTGGAATGCTGGAACTATATTTTTCTAAAGAAAAGAAATTCAATTACGTTTTTGATAAATCTAAAGAGGTCTTAGGAGTAGACTATAAAGACCTTATTTTCAACGGAACATCAGATGATTTATCTCCTACAGAAATAACCCAACCTTTAATGTTGACTGCCAATAATGCAATTTGGGAATGTTTAGAAATAAAACCTGAGGAAGTAGCAGTCATGGCTGGTCATTCTTTAGGTGAATTCTCAGCTTTAGTTGCTGCTAAAACCTTAACTTTTGAAGATGCATTGATCTTGGTCACATCGAGAGCAAAATTTATGCAAGAAGCAGTACCAGAGGGTGAAGGTGCTATTGCAGCTATTATTGGTCTAACTTACAAAGACTTAAATTCAATCTGCAAATCAATTAGTAATGAAGGCTCGTTAGTAGAATTAGCTAACATTAATTCTTCTAACCAAATAGTAATCTCAGGTACCAAAGATGCTATTGATATTGCAATAGAAAGGAGTACTGCAGCGGGAGCAAAAAGAGCAGTATTGTTACCTATGAGCGTACCCGCTCATTGCAAATTAATGAAACCTGCTTCTGAAAAATTCAAAGTAGTTTTGAATTCTATAAATATGCAAGAACCTAAATGTAAAGTTATACAAAATGTAGATGCTTCCATTACTAACGACGTTTTAAGAATTTCTGAAAACTTGACATCACAAATTCACAGTCCTGTTAGGTGGACTGATATAATGGATTCTTTTAATGAATTAAAACTTGGAACATACATCGAATGCGGTCCAGGTAAAGTTTTGTCAGGTTTAATGAAAAGGGCTCTCAAAGATACACAGATTGTCTCTTTAGATAATTATGAAACGTTCCTGAATAAGGAGAACCTTACATGAAAACTGCTCTAATAACAGGTGCTACTAGAGGAATTGGAAATGCAATTGCCTTGCATTTAAAAAATGAAGGTTTCCGTGTATTAGGTACCGCAACCTCTTCAGAAGGAGTATCAAAACTAGAGGAAGAGGGAATCGAAGGATTAGCATTAGATCTAAATTCTGCTGAATCTAAGGAAAAGTTTTGGGAGCAAGTTGAAAAGAAAGAAGTCCAGATTTCAGTTTTGGTAAACAATGCAGGAATAACTAGAGATAATATTGTTCTGAGAATGTCTGAAGATGAATGGCTAGACATAATGAACGTAAATCTAAATAGTGCTTTTTATCTTTCAAAAAAAGTACTAAAAATGATGCTTAAATTGAAATGGGGAAGGATTATAAATATAACTTCTACTTCAGCTTCAATTGGAAATAAAGGACAATCAAACTACTCTGCAGCTAAAGCAGGAGTTGAAGCTTTTACAAAGTCTCTTGCCAGAGAAGTGGGGTCAAGAAACATCACCATTAATTCTATAGCACCAGGTTTTATCGATACTGATATGACCCAACAAAATGATGGTGTAAATACAGATGAATTAATAAAAGAGATACCGTTAGGAAGATTTGGAAAGCCTGATGAAGTTGCTCATTTAGCTTCATTTCTTTGCTCTGAAGAAGCTTCATACATAACCGGACAAATCATACATATCAATGGTGGCCTTTATATGTAGTTATTTGACATTCTTGCTAATTTGTATTGATAACTAATGAAAATTTTATAAAAGATAGTAAAATGCAAATCTCTAAAATCTGTATTACCTAATTTTTGGATTTTAGCCAGGAGAAAAATATGAGTATTGAAGAAAAAGTACAAAAAATTGTTTGTGAACAACTTGGTGTTTCTGCAGAAGAAGTAAAGTTAGAAGCTTCATTTATAGACGATCTAGGTGCAGATTCATTAGATACCGTAGAATTAGTTATGGCCTTTGAAGAGGAATTCGATATAGAAATCCCAGACGAAGAGGCTGAAGCAATCCAAACAGTAAAAAACGCTGTAGATTACATAAATAATAATTCTTAAATTCATGCCTACATAGGCAAGATTATGTCTGAAAGAAGGGTAGTTATTACCGGAATGGGTATTATATCGCCTGTTGGAAATTCTGTTTCTGAAGCGTGGAACAATATAATTGATGGAAATAATGGCGTTTCACCTATTACGAAATTTGATACTAAGGATTTTGAAACTAAATTTGCTGCAACAGTAAATTATAATCCTGAAGATTACCTAGATAAGAAGGAAATTCGAAGAGTTGATGAATTTATTCAATTCGGTTTAGTTGCTTCTGATCAATGCGTAATTGATTCTGGATTAAATCTAGAACTAGAAGACTTAAATAGAATTGGTGTTTCAATAGGTTCAGGTATAGGTGGTTTAGGCACAATTGAAGAAAACAAACTTGTTTTAAATAAGAAAGGTCCTAAAAAGATCTCTCCATTTTTTGTTCCTGGAGCGATATCAAACATGGTTTCAGGTTACGCTTCTTTAAGATTTGGTTTTAAGGGACCTAATATCTCAATTGCTAGTGCTTGCTCGAGTGCTAGTCATTCTATTGGATACTCATTTAGATCAATATCATATGGTGATGCAGATATGATGTTAACTGGCGGAGCTGAGATGGCAACAACTCCATTAGGCATGTCTGGATTTAATGCTGCAAAAGCTCTATCAACAAACAATGAAAATCCTCAATCTGCAAGTAGACCTTGGGATAAGGAGAGAGATGGTTTTGTTTTAGGAGAAGGAGCTGGGTGTTTGATGTTGGAAGAACTTGAGCATGCAAAAGAAAGAGGTGCTAATATTTATGCTGAAATAGTAGGATTCGGAATGAGCGCAGATGCCTTCCATATAACAGCACCTCCAGAAGAAGGTGAAGGAGCAGCTCTTGCAATGAGCAATGCTTTGCTGGATGCCAATCTAGATAAATCAATGGTTGATTATGTAAATGCTCACGGAACATCTACTCCTGCTGGCGATATAGCCGAAACATTGGCAATTAAATCAGTTTTTAAAGATTCTGCTCAAGACTTGATAGTCAGTTCAACTAAATCAATGACTGGACATCTTTTAGGGGCAGCAGGTGCTATAGAGGCAATATTTTCTATACTGGCTATTAGAGATAATATTTGTCCTCCAACTATAAATTTAGAAGATCCTGATGATGGATGTGATCTTAATTATTCTGCCAATCAAGCAACTCAGAAAGATATCAGCTATGCATTGTCAAATTCATTTGGCTTCGGCGGAACAAATGCTTCTTTGATCTTTTGTGATGTAGAATAAGGTGTGTTCAGTCTAAGAAATATAGCTCTCGTAATCGCCTCTTTACTCACTTCGTTTCTATTAGTTACCAATCAAAAAATCTCAATACATGAAGATTTTATTTTTGAAATTAAGCCAGGTTCCTCACTTCATGAAGTAGCTAATGAATTAAATGAAAGAGACCTTATTCTAAGTAGTTTTATTTTTAAGCTAAATGCAAAAATTCACAATATAGATCAATCAATTAAGGCTGGAGAATATTTACTATCAACTAGTGAGTCCGTATTTACATTACAAAGAAAATTTATAGAAGGAAAATTTTTTTATAGAAAACTACAACTTCTAGAAGGGATGACAACTAGAGACATACTCAATCTAAGTAAAAGTGAAGGGATCGTGGATGACATAGATAATGATTTAGAAAAGCTTAAACTTAAACTAGACATTAATGGCCAGACGGAAGGTTTATTTTTTCCAGATACTTTCTACTATCATAAAGGTGATTTATTTTCTTCTTTATTAAAGAGAGCTTTTGAAAAACAACAAACTGTTTATTTTGACCTTTGGCAATTAAGACAAGAAGACTTACCTTACTCTTCATTGATTGAGGCGATAACACTAGCGTCTATCATAGAAAAAGAAGGTTTGGAGAAAGAAATGATTGCAGGAGTCTTTATAAATCGTCTTCGAAAGAATATGAAGCTTCAATCAGACCCTACTGTCATATATGCTCTGGGTTCAAGATTTGATGGAAATATTACGAGATCTCATTTAAGGATTGATAATCCATACAATACTTACAGACACAAAGGATTGCCACCGGGGCCTATTGGATTAGTAAGTCTAAGTTCAATTAAAGCTGCATTAAATCCACAACAATCAGATTTTCTTTATTTCGTTTCAATGAATAACGGTTTTCATAAATTTTCTAAAACTCTAGAAGAACACAACCAAGCTGTATTAAAGTATCAAATCAATGCAAGGTAAATTCATCACTTTAGAAGGTATAGAAGGTTCAGGTAAATCTACAAACCTGAAAGTTGTTAAAACTATTTTTGATCAAAATCAAATAGATTATGTAATTACTAGAGAGCCAGGTGGAGGTCCTCTAGGGCCTCATTTAAGAAAACTACTATTAGACAAAGATCAATCTATTTCACCGTCAGTAGAAATGTTACTTATGATGGCAGACAGAAAAGATCATGTAGATAATTTAATAAAACCTAATTTAGATAAAGGCGTTTGGGTAATTTCAGATAGATATTTAGATTCAACTATTGCTTATCAAGGCGGAGGCAGACAGTTGGATATTAATTTAATCACTTCACTGAGTGCAGCATTAAAATTACCATCTCCTGATTTTACTCTACTCTTTGATTTGCCTGTTGATGTAGCTTTGCAAAGAGCAGAAGAAAGATCTGAATTAGATAGATTTGAAAGAGAACCAAAGGATTTTCATTCAAGAATAAGAGACTCTTACTTAGAATTGGCTTCTAATAATCATCGCATAAGAACTGTAGACAGTTCCAAAGATATAGAGTCTGTCTCTATGCAAGTAGAAAAATACCTTACTGATTTTATAAATGCTTAATGTTCCAAAGTGGTTGGTCAAATATACAGATTCATTATCTAAAGAGATGTTACACCATGCTTACTTATTTTACGGAAGAGAAGGTTTAGGAAAAGAACTACTGCTTACTAGTATTGGTAATGCAATTTTATGCGAAAGCAATAATTTAACTTCATGCAATCTATGCAAGAGTTGTAAATTGATATTAAGCAATAACCATCCAGATCTACATAAAATACAAAGAGAAGAGGGTAAAAAGAATATATCCATATCTCAAATAATAAATCTAAGAAACAAAATATATGAATCTCCTTTTTTAGGTAAAAATAAAATAATCTCTATACCTAATATAGAGTCAATGTCTCGTGATGCCTCAGATGCTATTTTAAAAATTTTAGAAGAACCTCCAAAAGATACTTTTTTTATAATGTCTTCTAATTTTATCCACCAGATTTCTTCAACCATAAGAAGTAGATCTATTGAAATTGAAATCAAAAATCCTACATTTAATGAATGTCGTGAATGGTTATCAGAATTTTATTCAGAAGATATTGATCTAGCTATAGAGCTATCCAATAACAGACCATTTATGGCTAAAGATTTACTAGATTTAGACATTTTAGATCTAAGAGCGAGCTTTATAAGAGATATATCGGGTATTATTAAATCAGGAAAACATATAGTTAATATTTCAGAGAAATGGAGCAAAGAATTAGAAACACTTCCTTTAAAGCTTGAATGGATGTCTTATCTTCTTGTGGATGCTATTAAATACGAATCAGCTAAAGAAAATGCTCAAGTATTAAGTGACAGTGAGAATATCACAACGTACTTAGGAGAAAAGTCTGATATCTTTAATTTACACCAACTCTTAAAGCATACTAATGAAATTTGGAATTTATTTTGTAGCGACTCTAACCTTAAGAAAGAATACCAGTTGCAGTCTTTATTCGTTTCTTGGGAGAAAGGACTTGGTATTTCTAATCAATAAATTCTAGTACCAAGTTATTCGTTAGATCTTTCTTTTCTAAGTGTAAAAAGTGGCCACAGTCAGGAAGAATCTTTACTTCTAAATCCTCAAAGAAGTTTTCCATGCCTTCAGACAAATAATGTCCGATACAACCATCATTTTCTCCATGAAGATATAAAGAAGGCATTGATATCTTCTTGGCTAACAGACTGTTAGCTAATTCATTTATTCTTTCAGTTTGTAACTCAGACTGGAAAGTACAACGATAATATGCCAAAGCCTTTGATAAAACCGAGTCTTTAGAGAGAACATCTATTGTTGACTTTGCATATTCTTCATATTCAGGCCAATTAGGAGACCAGTCTGACCATAATTTTTTTATGAAACTAAAGTCATCAAAAGGGACGGCAACATCTGCTATTTCTAATTGAAAGAAAAACATGTACCAAGATTTTCTTTGCTGTTCAGCGTCACTCAGGAAAGCTGTACCAACACTTAAACCATGAGGAACAGATACAGAAATCAATTTACTAACTAAATCAGGTCTTAAACCTGCTATGACATATGAAACACTTGAGCCCCAATCATGACCAAATAAGACAATCTTTTGATCTGTTACACTTTCAATAAAATTAATCATATCTTCAGCTATACGGACTGATTGATAAGTATCTAGATCTTTATCTTCTGGATGATAGCCTGGCATGTAAGGAACGTAGGCCTGATAACCTTTAGATGCAAAAAAAGACAACTGATCTTTATAGTTTTCAGGGCAATCAGGAAATCCATGCAAAAATACTATCGGGCATCCTTGTCCTTCTGTGTAGTAATAATGTTCAGAACTTGATTTTAGTAATTCCATTTTTTTTAGATATATTTAAAAATTTTAAGATACTTAAAGTATGATAAGTATTTATTCTAAAGTAAATTAATTAAATAAAACGTTATGATTAAAATTTGGTCAAAACCCAATTGTATTTTTTGTGATAAGGCAGTTAATCTTTGTAAACTAAAAGATCTAGAATATGAAAAATTAATGATAGATGTTGATTACACTAGAGAAGAGTTAATTGAAAAATTTCCAAATGCTAGAACTTTTCCTCAAATAACCATGGATGGAGCATACATTGGTGGATTTACCGAATTAGATGCCCATTTATCGTAATGGAAACTTTTACAAGTATTTTAGAATTTCTAACTTATTGGCTAGTTGATCAGTACTGGTTTCCTGCTTTTTTAATTGGCACAGGCATCTTTTTTACTATTTACTTGGGTTTTCCTCAAATAAAGTATTTTAGACACGGTTGGAGAGTTCTTACAGGTAAATACATAAAAGAAGATACTGAAGGTGATACAACACCATTCCAAGCTTTAACTACTGCTTTATCTGGAACAGTGGGAACAGGAAATATAGGTGGTGTAGCGCTAGCTATCTTTCTCGGAGGTCCTGCAGCAATATTTTGGATGTGGGTAACTGCTTTCCTGGGCATGACTACAAAATTTGTTGAGGTCACACTTTCACATAAATACAGAGAAAAATTACCAGATGGAAGTATGTCTGGCGGACCTATGTATTACATTGAAAATGGCTTAAACATGAAATGGTTAGCTGTTGTCTTTTCGGTCTGTTTATTATTGATGTGTATAGGTACTGGCAATATGCCTCAGATTAGCAGTATCTCTGTTGTCCTACTTGATACATTCAATATACCCAAGATTGTAACAGGACTAGTACTTTCTGTTCTTGTTTGGCTGGTAATTATTGGAGGCATTAAAAGAATTGCGCAAATAGCCAGTAAATTAGTCCCATTTATGGCTTTTTGGTACATAGTAGGTGGGTTAGCTGTAATTTTTAGTAATTATGAAAATATAATTCCTTCATTTCAATCAATTTTTGTTCATATTTTTACTCCTACCGCTGCTGTTGGAGGTTTCCTAGGTGCCAGCGTGGCTGCTGCTTTGACGAGAGGCGTAAATAGAGGTTTGTATTCGAATGAAGCCGGTCAAGGTTCTGCCCCTATAGCTCACGCCTCATCTAAAACAGAAAACCCTATAGAAGAAGGTATGGTTTCTATTCTTGAACCTTTTATAGACACAATAATTATTTGCACTCTTACTGGCTTAGTTATCCTTTCGTCTGGAGTTTGGAATCAGAAATTTGAAAATAAGTTTGAAGCTAGTGCAATGGTTTTCGTTGAAGGAAAGTTTATTGAAACTAACCAAGAAGATACTGCTGAACTTAGAAATTACTACTATGGAAATAACCCAGCAATAGAATATACAGGACCAATTGAAGTAATTGATGGAAGAATAAATTTAGAGAAAGTAACTCTTCTTCATAATAGATCAATTGCTGAAAATACCATTGTTTATTTCTCTGAAGATAATTCTTTATACTCGGGATCATTAGAAGTAAAAAACGGCACTATAAAAAATATGGGAGACTATGTCTTAAGAGGCAACTCCTTGCTTCTTGGTGCTGATCTAACTGGTAAAGCCTTTACTAAGAGTATTTTTGGAGATTTTGGTCAATACATAGTGGCTATTGGTCTTTTATTATTTGCTTTCTCAACTGTAATTGCTTGGTCATACTATGGAGATAGGGCAACCGTCCATCTTTTCGGAGAAGGATGGGTTTTCTGGTACAGAGTTGTTTATGTAGCAGCTTTTTTTACTGCTTCAGTAATTGACACTAAGATAGTTTGGGATATAGCTACAGTAATTGGGCCTATTGCCACTGTCCCCAATTTATTAGCTTTAATTCTATTAAGAAAGGAAATAAAAAAGATAGATTCTGAATACATAATAAAGACTTAAAAGGGAGAACTAAATATGAAGAATATATATATAGCCTTGCTTCTTTTATCTTTAGTAGCTTCGTGCAGTGATAGAAAAAACTCAAACATAGAGTTATTTTCAAGTGGAGCTAAAATTTCTGGCGTAAATGGAATTCATTTTGGTCCAGATGGTTTTTTATATGCTGCTTCTGTTATTGGTTCCGATATATCAGTTGTTGATACAGAAACAAAAGCAATAGTTAAGAGATATGGTCCTGAACAAGGTGTTTTTGGTCCAGATGACGTTGCATTTAATGATAAGGGAGAATTTTATTGGACTACCATCCTAACAGGTGAAGTGGCTGGTTTTAATTTACAAGGAGAAAAAATTATTGCAGCTAACCTTGGACCTGGAGTTAATCCTATAACCTTCTCTGATGATGGAAGATTATTTGTTGCTCAATGTTTTTATGATGATGGTTTATTTGAAGTAGATCCTCTAGGAATAGAACAGCCTAGAAGCATAAAAGAAGGTTTAGGACCTTACTGCGGTCTAAATGGAATGGATTGGGGTCCAGATGGAAGACTGTACGGACCAAGATGGTTTAAAAATGAAGTTGTGAGCTTAGATGTAGACACTGGGGAAATGCGTGTAGAAGCTAAAGGCTTAAATGTACCGGCTGCTGTTAAGTTTGATTCAAATGGAATATTACATATCTTGGATACTGCAGATGGAAAAGTGTTAAAGGTCGTAGATGGAAAATTAGTGACTATAGCTAATCTACTTACAGGTTTAGATAATTTTGCTTTTAATGATAAAGATGAGATTTTTGTTTCAAGTTACGCTGACGGTTCAGTCTTAAAAGTTAATGGTGACAAGATTGAAGAGATTCTTCCTGGCGGTATCTCGCATCCAGGAGGATTAGCTGTTTATAAAGATAGTCTTATTGTTGCTGATATTCAATCTGTAAGGGCCTTTAATATTGACAATAAGAATCAGGAATGGGTACTAAGAAATATCTTTAGAGCCTCACCACTGGGGGCGAATACATCTGCAGCAATACTGGACGAACAAGTGCTTTTGGTAAGCTGGGTAGATAATACTGTTAAAATTCTTGAACCTGAATCCGGCAATATCATTAAAAGTTTTGAAGGCTTAAACATTCCGGTTTCAGCTGCGAAATTTAATGATTCTTACGTAGTTGCTCTACATGGAAATTCATCTATTTCTATATTGAATGAAGATGGCAGTCTAGAAATTCTGTCTAATGAATTTGATTCGCCTACCCACGTAATACCATATAAAAATGGACTGTTAGTTTCAGATCGAAATAGAGGAGAGATTATAGAAGTTTCATCTTCTGGAGATACAATAACGTTAGTATCAGGACTTAATTCACCAGAAGGAATTGCGATAATTGAAGATACTATATTTGTATATGAAGGAGATACTGGTGAAATTAAAGCTATTTCTAACAATAATATATCAGTAATTGCTAAATTAAGTTCTGGAAGTCCAGCAGCCTCTCCTATGCAGCCTCCTTCAATGGTTTTTAATGGCTTAGTAGCTCATGAAGGATATTTGTATGCTACTGACGAAATGAAAAGGTCTATATTTAAAATTCTCCCGTGAAGAAACTAGTAATTCTTTTTTCTATATTCATATTTTCCTTGCATCAATTTGGGGCAGGACAGATATCTAAATTAAACGGAATAGACATTTGGTGGGAAGGGCATGGTAATAGTGCCAATCCTCCCGTCTTAATGATTATGGGCTTGAATTCTAATCTAAAACGGTGGCCTCCTGAGTTAATAGAAGGGTTAGTTAATCAAGATCTTTATGTCATTACTTATGATAATAGAGATACTGGCAAATCGACTTGGGTAACAGAAGAATCAGCAGTTATTAAAATTCTTAAATATATGCCTACATTTGTACAAGAACCAATCGTTAATTGGTTTTTCGATCAAATGCTAGATGAAGAAGGTCGCTTTAAGATGGGGGGTGTTCCTTCTGAATACAATTTGGAAGATATGGCTCTTGATGGGATGGCTTTATTGGATCATTTAGAAATAGACAAGGCTCATATAGTCGGTGCATCTATGGGAGGTATGATTGCTCAGGTTATTGCACTAAATCATCCAGAAAGATTGATAACTTTAACAGGTATCATGACTACCCCTGGTTTTGATACAGCCGGTTTATCAGGTCCTTATCCTAAATATTTAGATGCCATGAGAGATTCTTTTCTTTTAAATCTTCAAAGTAAACCTAAAGAATCTTCAGAAGTAGGTAACCTAGCATTAATTGGAACGAATTTTTTAAAAGAAGAATATGAAAATCTAGTAAAAATACTTAAATCTATGGAGAAACATGGTAATAATCCAGATTCTGGTCATATGGCTGCTGTTGGGTCAAGCCCTAATAGATTTAAAAGGTTAAAGGAAATAACAATACCTACTCTAATAATACATGGCACAGAAGATCCGTTAATCCCAGTAGATCATGGGTTAGCAATTTCTGAACAAATACAAAATTCTGAAAAGTTGATAATTAACGGAATGGGGCATAATTTTCCAACTTCAGTTATTCCTGTAATAATTGAGAAGATGATTCATCATTTTGATGGGTAATAAGCTAATATTTCATTTAAGAAGGGGGATAGATGTCTGAAAATTACGTAGAAATAGAAGGTGTTCACCATGTGGCCTATAGATGCCGAGATGCTGAGCAAACTAGATGGTTTTATGAAGACGTCTTAGGTCTTAAGCTAGCTGCGGCCATGTCCTTTGATCATGTTTCTGGGACTGATAAAGAAATGAAATATATGCATATATTCTTTGAAATGTCAGATGGAAATTACATTGCCTTCTTTGATGACCCTCATAATGCGCCTTCTGATTTCTTTAAAGACATGAATGGATTCGATAGCCATGTAGCAGTTCAAGTAAACTCGATGGTTGATTTAGATAAAGTAAAAGAACAACTAATTGCTGTAGGATGGAAGTCTTTTATTATTGATCATGAGTTTGTAACCTCTCTTTATATCTTTGATCCTAATGGGATACAGCTAGAATTTACTTGCAGGGCCAAAGATCATGATCAAATAATGGAAGAAGATGCCAATAAAGCCCATCAAGAGCTTGAACAATGGACGAAAGAAACAAGAAATCTAAAATTAGATAAATTTGGTAATGAAGCTTTAGATCTTAGAGAAAAGACCTAACTATGAATGACCAAGTAAAATATCAAAGATTACCTTTGATATTCGCTTTTAAAGATACTTCTTCTTATAAAGATACTTATGCAGGAGAAATTGGAACTGTAGCTTTAACTGCTCATTTACTAAAACCAAGAGATTCAAGTAATAAAACTGCGGTGGTATTCATGCATCCTACTGGAGGAGGAAGTTATCTACCTATGCTTAATTCATTAGCTAAACAAAATATAGATACTGTTTGGTGTGATAGCAGATATAGAGGTACAGATTCTGCTTTAATTATGGAAAAAGTCCTAATAGATTTAGGAAATTGCATTAAATCTTTAAAGAAGGATCATGGATACGAAAAAATAGTTCTAGGAGGATGGAGCGGAGGAGGGTCATTGTCTCTATTCTATCAATCAGAAGCTGAAAACCCTTCAATTACAGAAACTCCTGCTGGAGATCCAATTAACCTAATAGATGAAAAGTTTATACCAGCTGATGGAATAATGCTTATAGCAGCACATGAATCTAGACATAGAACCTTTACCGAGTGGATTGATGGCTCTGTTATAAATGAAATTGAACCTGAAAATAGAGATATAGAACTTGATATTTATAACTCAGAAAATCCTAACCAACCAACTTATTCTCAAGAGTTTCTAGATACTTACAGAAAGGCTCAAATAGAAAGAAATAGAAGGATAACAGCATGGGTACAAGAAAAATTAACTGATTTTAAAAAGGAAAATGAAAATAATAGAGAATTCGGTTTCGTTGTTCATAGGACTATGGCTGATCCTAAATGGCTAGATCCATCTATCGACCCTAATGGAAGACAACCTAATTGGTGTTTTTTAGGTGATCCTAAAGTTGTAAATAATAGTCCCATAGGTTTAGCACGGTATTGTTCATTAAGAAGCTGGATGTCTCAATGGAGTTATGACTATGCAAAAGGTGATGGAATAAGTTGTGCAAAGAATATATCAGTACCAACTTTAGTGATTGGAAATACAGCAGACGATGGAATTACTCCTTCGCATACACACAATTTATATAATGCGGTAGGTAATGAGAATAAAGAATTAGTGTGGATTCAAGACGCTAATCATTATTATTTCGGTCAACCGGAAAAATCTAAAGAATCAGCAAAAGCATGTCATGTTTGGCTATCTAAGAACAATCTAATATGAAGAAGATTTTAGTTAATGAGGTGGGCCCTAGAGACGGTCTTCAGAATATAGAGAATATTCTAAATGTTGAAGAGAGGTTTGATCTTATAAAATCATTAGAAAAGGCAGGAATTAATTCATTAGAAATAGGTAGTTTCGTAAACCCTAAATCTGTTCCAGCAATGGCCAATACAGACGTTTTATTAGATAAATTATCAACTACCAAAAGCCATTATTCTGTACTTATACCTAATACTGTTGGCTATAAAGCAGCAAAAAAAAATAGAGTTAAAGAAATATGTTTGGTTTTATGTGCTACGGAATCTATGAATATGGAAAATATAAATAAAAGCATCAAAGATACCATTGTAGAATTTAAAGAAATTATAAAAATGACCAAACAAGATAATATAAGATCTAAGATCTATCTTTCAGTGGCTTTTGAATGTCCCTACGAAGGAATAGTAAACCCTGATTACATACATGAATTAACTAAAGATTTTTTGTGTAATGGTGTAAATGAAGTTGTTATAGCAGACACTATAGGAGCTGGAAAACCAGAACAGGTAAAAAAGCTATTTAATACACTTGTTAACGATTTTGGATCTTCTAAATTTTCGGCTCACTTTCATGATACGGAATCTTTAGCTATATCAAATGTAAAAGCTGCCATGGAGGAAGGTATATCTAAGTTTGATTCTTGTATAGCGGGCCTGGGAGGCTGTCCATTTGCCCCTGGTGCTTCCGGAAATCTAGCAACCGAAGACTTAGTGTCTATGTTGCACAAAGAAGGGGTAGAAACAGGTATAGATGAAGAGATGTTAAGAAAATCTGCGAAATTAGCAGCTAAACTTACTTCTTAGATCGAATTAGCAATACCAATAAGGGGTCTAGTGCTGTCATCAGATAAATAAAATCTACCAGCTTCCATCTTCTACAAAAGCTTATTAACCTATTATAGTTTTTTAATGTGTAATACGAAGTTACTGATCTAAGCTTGTCCTAATACATTTAGCAACTTGAATATCTTCTACTTCCTCTAAAAATAGTTTAAGTTCTCTATATTCATTCAACTCTCGTGGGGTTTCAGAAGACTTAAAACCAAAGAAATTTTCTCCTACTTCAGGATTTTGAGTGCCAATACCTACGAACATATTTGCGTTGGATTTAGTTTTACCAGTTAAAAGTTTATCTGCAATACCATCAATTAAGGTAGATATTTGAATTCTGGTCTCGTTAAGCTGCTTACAATTTAATGTTTTTGGGTCTACTTTTATGAAATGACGATCAGCTAATACTTTTTCATCGTAAGTAAAAGTTGGAGAAGCACAGCTGGATACAATAAAAGAAAGGACTAATAAGCCAACAAAGTTTTTATTAAAAAAATTAATATGCATGTAATTACTATCCTTATACTTAATTTCGAAGTTGACAATTTATCATAATCTATATAAATATTGTAGTTCTATGTGTAATTAAAAGATTGATAGAGTACAAAAGAAATTTAAATAAGATACTTAATTATTACTTCCAGCTATAAAACAATGAATTTATTAAATATTGCCATACACAACTTCAGTTCTTAACTTCATAAGAGATAGGAAGTTTTGTTAGTCCTAAATCTGTACCTGCAATGGATGAGGGCATTCATAAATTTGATTCTAGTATAGCTGGTTTAGGGGGCTGTCCTTTTGCTCCTGGGGCTTCTGGCAATTTAGCCACTGAAGATTTAGTTTCAATGCTGCACAAAAAAGGAATAG
>Ga0208766_1000138_pt1 | contig 38087 bp, 37 predicted proteins | sample ETN01SmetaG_3_FD_185792 | JGI IMG/M metagenome (GOLD analysis project Ga0208766, IMG submission 185792) | Marine microbial and viral communities from oxygen minimum zone, Eastern Pacific Ocean - ETNP2014F12-01SV263 (SPAdes) (version 2) | ecosystem: Environmental > Aquatic > Marine > Oceanic ... | reverse complement strand
TCAACTTCCAATGGCCTTCCTGATTCCCAGGCAATTGCGGCTCGTGATTTCATATCTTACTCCTGCTAAAATATTTAGTATTATAATTTTACAAAAAAATTGTAAAATTATCTGATTAAAAGATTAACTTCAGATAGTTTCTTTTGTTCTTTTTGATTATGCTTTAATAATGTTATAAAGACAAATAAATATTTATTACATTCGCAGAAAATCATGCCCCAACCTGTCACTTCCCGTATTGCACCCACACCAAGTGGTTTTCTTCATCTGGGTAATGCATTTAATTTTTTGCTGACCGCGTTGCTTGTAGATATTCAGGATGGACATTTACATCTTCGGATTGATGATCTGGACAGACCAAGAGTTGTTCCCTTTTCAGTAGAAGATATTTTTGTGCAGTTGGAATGGCTGGGCATCGAATACGATTCCGGACCTTCAGGACCTGACGAATTGTTTAAACAATACTCACAACACACGCGTATGGAACTCTATGCGGATGCTCTTCAAAGTCTCGCCAAATCCGGAACCTTGTATGCATGCGAATGTTCCCGTTCAGAAATCAGGCAACTTTCAAAAAACGGAAATTATCCTGAAACCTGCCGCTTAAAAGAGCTGGATTTGCAAAACGACAAGCTAAGTTGGAGAGTTCACATTCCTGAGCAAACTTATGTGAGTTTCAAAACGCTAACGTACAAAAATGAAAAAATAAATGTGTCTCAGGCAATGGGGGATTTTGTTGTCAAACGAAGGGACGGGATTCCGGCATACCAACTTGCGTCTGTCATGGATGATCTGGAACTTGGGGTAAATTTTGTGGTAAGGGGGGAGGATTTGCGAGCTTCCACAGCCGCGCAACTTTTTCTCGCGCAATGCTTAAATGATCAAATTTTTCCTGCAACTCGTTTTGTACATCATCAGTTAATTACAGACAATTCCGGAAACAAACTTTCAAAATCCGCGGGCGCTCTTTCCCTGAAATTGCTGCGTGAAAAACATCAATCACCAGTGTGGATTTACCAGGAAACCGCAAAGTCGCTCAAACTTCCTTTTCAGCAGATTCAGACACTTGATAATTTAAAAGAAGTTTTCCGGAGTGCGATGCTTCAAAAACATGGATTGCAGGCTTTGTTCGAACAAGGTGGATAACTTTAATTGAAAACCTAATTAGCAAATTCCACTTTTAGAATTTCGATTTCAATTTTGCCTTTAGGAATCGGGATGCTGAGCGTATCCCCGACAGACTTGCCGATCAAAGCACGGGCTATTGGTGAAGAAATTGATATTTTGTTTTTCTGCAAATCCGATTCGTCTGCGCCTACAATCTGATAGTTGCTTTCTTCATCAGTATCAACATCGACGAAAGAAACAGTTGCCCCAAAAACAACTTTTTCTCCTGAGAGTTTAGTAATATCAATTACATTGGCGAGAGCCAGCTTTTCATTCAACTCCTGAATCCTGCCCTCGATAAAGCCCTGTTGTTCTTTGGCGGCATGGTATTCCGCATTTTCCTTTAAATCACCATGCTCCCTTGCTGTGGAAATAGCATTTATCACTGCAGGACGGTCTTTGCTGGTTAATTGTTTGAGTTCTGTTTTCAAACTTTCGTAGCCCAGTTGGGTCATCGGATAAGACTCACTCATGTAAAAATATATAGAAGATTAAAAGATATGTAAATTAAGCGCTGGTATGGAACGTTTGGAACTGGAAAAATTATAAGATAAATGGAGAAAGGCAAATAATCAAGCTGGGAAACTCAACGCAGATTAGGCATCAACCAATCGTATTGATTATGGTAAACCGCGATTATTTCACCACTGCCGTCATCAGGCAGGTTACGACGGATAACTCGTGCCAAAGAGGAATTCATTTCCTCCAAGTTCTGCATTGCATAATAATGAGAAGCCCTTCTGTCCCAGCACTTTTTGACTTTACGCGATTGGTGAACTGAATCCGATGCTGCGTAAAAAGCCTGGTATAGCTGATTATCACTGCGTTCATCAAAAAACAAGGCTAAACCAGATTTCGCTTCTTCATGTAGATTAAAGGCTTTTTCGATGACAAGATCCGCACAAGACACCGGACCTGTGGTCTCCTTCGTAAAATCACGTATTTGTGAACATGCGGAAGCCAAAAAGAAAATCCCTGAAACAAGAATCAGCCAATACGTTTTTTGTGAAAATATAAGCATTTTAATTTTTTGAACTTGATTGAATAATTTCAATCGTGTTTCAAAATTGTGAAACATGATTTCCTGTATAAATAACTATTACTAGTTTCGTCAATTTATGAAGAAACTTTAGTACAAATTTGCTTAATTCACATTTCAGCCAACAGTAATGTTCAACTTCGCTAAATTTTCCACTTCACCTTCCAGTTTATCACCTTTCTTCAGGGGACCTACTCCAGCCGGAGTTCCAGAATATACTAAGTCTCCCGGACACAATTCGAAAAAGCCGGAAAGGCTTGAGATAACTTCCGCTACAGACCATATCATGTCTGAAATATCTCCCTGCTGCCGCAGTTCTCCATTTACAGACAGGGTGATTGATCCACGTTCAAGGTGTCCAACTTCGCTGACTGTATGCACAGGGGAACAAGGGGCGGAATTGTCAAAACCTTTTGCCGTTGCCCAAGGACGACCTTTCTTTTTTGCATCTGACTGCAGATCACGACGGGTCAAATCCAAACCTACTGCATAACCAAACACATAATCCAATGCTTCTGTTGCTAAAATATTTGTTCCTTTTTTTCCAATTGCAACCACAAGTTCGATTTCATGATGCAGGTTCTCAGTTGCTAAAGGGAAGGGCAGCCGTGAACCTTCTGGACAAACGGCATCTGCCGGTTTGCTGAAGAAAAATGGAGCCTCCCTTTCAGGATTTGCTCCCATCTCCCTGGCGTGATTCGCGTAATTCTGTCCCACGCAATAAATTCTGTGTACCGGGAAAAAATCTGTTGTCCCTGCTACCGCAACTGACGGCGTTTCCTTTGCCGTAAATACATAAGCCATTATTTTGTCTCCGGAATTGTTAAAAATATTATTTTAAAAACGTGCTTTATCCTGCTGAAATGAAATTCTCGAACCGTGTCATTTCGTTTCGTGCGAAGCAAAAAATCTTTCATATATTAAACACCAATAGCATTTAGATTTCTCGTTGTGTCCAAAATGTCAAAAATTGTATTTAAAATTTATTGCTAATCATCAGACTTAGCTTAAACCAGAAATCTATAACTATTATTCTGTTGCGGCAACTGGAGTTTGTCAACATAGATTATTGCATTCTGCCAATATTCTACTTATGCTGATTAAGGTTCAAACTTGAAATTCAGGCTTGAAAACTGTTAAAAGACGCATTTAAATTCTTTAGAGTCTTCGACTCTAATCTTTTTCCTGCGTCATTCATTTACTAAATCTGGATGAATTCAATGCTTAAAAATACACTCTCAGTTCATATCGGCTGGGGTCATTGTGACCCTGCGAAAATTGTTTTTTATCCAAATTATTTTATCTGGTTTGATCAAAGTGTCCACCATCTGTTTGACAAAGCCGGCACAAATATGGGCGATTTAATGGATCAATACGGTGTAGTCGGTCTGCCGATCGTGGATGCTCATGCGGAATTCCTTTATCCTTCAAAATATGGTGACGTAATTGAGGTTAGCAGTTGGATCAGTGAATGGCGTGAGAAAACACTGGTTGCAACTCACGAAATTCATAACAACGGACGGCTTGCCGTAAAAGGCAGCGAAGTTCGAGTATGGGCCAGACCTCATCCCGACGATCCTAACCGACTGCAGGCACAAGTAATTCCTGAGGCAATCAGAGCCTGTTTTGAGCTATAAGTCTTGTTTATTTAGGGCTTTCCTGAAATCCTGAATTTTAGTAATTTCTGCAGCAAGTGCTAATTCAAATGCAGAAAGCCCATACACTTCAAAACTATACTATGAATCTGAAAAAACTCTTTCAGCAACCAACACTCACAAGTTTAGCAAAAACCTGTGGTTGAGCAGCGAAATTCAGTCCGGTCGGATTGAAAAAACTGCTGGCTTCTTTGCCTGAAAATATAGACAAGAATGTGCTGGTTGGTTTTGACACCAGTGATGACGCCGGGGTATATCAACTGAATGATGAGCAGGCTCTCGTATTTACCGCTGATTTTATCACCCCGCCTGTGGATGACCCATATTTGTTTGGACAAATCGCGGCTGCCAACTCTTTGAGTGATATTTACGCAATGGGTGGCAAACCTTTAACATGTCTAAATCTGGCCGGATTTCCTGCTGATAAACTTGATCATGAAATTTTAACAGGAATTATATCCGGAGCACTGCAGAAAATAACAGAGTCCGGTGCGGTTCTTTTAGGTGGGCACACAACTGATAACGATGAGCCAATATTTGGCCTGACTGTTACCGGGATGGTGCATCCTGAAAAGATTTGGAGAAACAGCGGTGCACAGCCGGGGGATCAACTAATATTGACTAAGGCTCTCGGCAGCGGCGTTTTATTTAATGCTAATCTGAAAAATTTAGTCTCAGCAAAAGCCCTTGACGAATGCCTTGACTCCTTAATCATACTCAACAAAACAGCCGCTGAAGTTTTTGCAAATTTTGAGATTCACGCTGCTACAGATATAACAGGATTTGGATTTGCGGGTCATGCATTGGAAATGCTGAGCGGTCCGGACTTGTCCTTTAATATCTCGCTGGACGCGATTCCAATCATGAACGAGGCCAGGGAAATGTACGAGCACGGTGTCACAACAGGAGTTAATCAAACTAATCGGTCTCTGGTCGAAAATAATTGGTGTTTTGCAGAAGGCTGCTCCACTGCACAACAGGAATTAATGCTGGACCCTCAAACCAGCGGCGGACTCCTCGTTGCAGTTCCGGAATCCCAAACTCCAGCTGTTTTAAAAGCCCTGCATGATGCAGGTATTACGGCTTCAGCCCAAATTGGTTACGTGAGTAACTTCTGCGAATCTAAACTCTGCTTTCGATAACTCCCCCCGATTAAAACTTAATCCATTCCCGCAAATTTCCACTTTGAGAATATCACTTGAATGAGACTTAACTTCCAGCTATACTGAAGGATTACATTTTATTTCACTATTTTTCACAAATACCATTTAAAACGGATTGGGCAATGAACCCTGCATCACAAAAGATTCTCGAAAACACTAGAAACATCGGCATTTCCGCTCATATTGACAGCGGAAAAACAACTCTCACGGAACGTGTTTTGTACTATGCCGGAAAAATTCACAAGATTGAGGAAGTGCGCGGCGGCGGTGCCGGAGCGACCATGGATCACATGGAACTGGAAAAGGAAAAGGGCATCACGATTACTTCTGCTGCAACAAGTGTGACTTGGGGAGACAAGAAAATAAACATCATTGACACACCCGGGCACGTAGATTTCACGGTTGAAGTGGAACGTTCTCTACGTGTTCTTGACGGCGCGATCATGATCCTTTGCGGAGTGGCAGGGATTCAGTCACAATCGATTACAGTCGACCGTCAGATGAAGCGTTATCGTGTACCGAGACTTGCGTTCATCAATAAGCTCGACCGCATGGGTGCAAATCCGCACAACGGAATTAAAGGAATTAGAGATATTCTTGATTTGAATGCGGTCGCTATGCAACTGCCGATTGGGCTTGAGGAAAACCACGTCGGTGTAGTTGACCTGGTTACAATGAAGGCGATTTATTTTGACGGAGACCATGGTGATGACATTCGGATAGAAGAAATACCGGAGGGGATGCAGGCTGATGCAGACAGTTACCGTGCTGAAATGCTGGAAGCGGTTTCCATGTTTGATGATCAAATGATGGAAGATTTGTTGGAGGAAAAAGAAATCTCCGAAGAGGCCATCCATGCAGCCGTCAAAATTGGTGTGCAGACTTTGGAATTCTGTCCTGTATACATGGGAAGTGCTTTCAAAAATAAAGGTGTACAAACACTCCTGGATGCAGTTAACCGCTACTTGCCTTCACCACTGGAAGCCGCGTCAACCAAAGCAACTGACATCAAAACGCAGGAAGAAGTGCTATTAGAATGTGACCCGGACAAACCGACAGTAGCAATGGCATTTAAGCTCACAGAAGAGCAGTTTGGACAGTTGACATATACCAGAGTTTATCAGGGTAAATTGTCCAAAGGCGAGCAGGTGACTAACTCCAGAACCGGTAACAAGATGCGTATCGGCCGTATGGTTAGAATGCACTCAAATGACCGTGAAAATATTGATATTGCGGAGGCTGGAGATATTGTGGCAATGGTTGGGGTTGATTGCGCTTCCGGAGATACATTCTGTGGAGAAGGCGCACGTGTTTCCTGCGAATCTATTTTTGTTCCGGATGCAGTTATTTCACTAGCAGTTAAAGGGAAAGATAACGAACAGCACATGAAGATGAGTAAAGCGCTGGGTCGTTTTATGCGTGAAGATCCGACTTTTCATGTCTCCTCTGACGAAGAGTCCGGAGAAACAATAATTTCCGGGATGGGTGAATTACACCTTGATATTTACATTGAACGCATGCGCCGTGAATTTGAGGTGGATGTGATCGTCGGGGCACCACAGGTCAATTACCGTGAAGCAATTACTACATCAGCAGAATATGATTATTTACACAAAAAACAAACTGGCGGTTCCGGACAATTTGCCGGTGTCGCTGGTTCTATTGAACCACTGCCTTTGGATCATGAAGAAGATTTTGTTTTTGAAAACAAAATTTTTGGCGGTTCAATTCCTTCTGAACACATTCCTGCCTGTGAAAAAGGATTCAAGGATGTCATGGAAAAAGGTCCACTTGCGGCATTTCCGATGGTTAACATTAAGGTAACCTTAAACGAAGGGAAATACCATGATGTTGACTCCAGTGACTTAGCTTATCAACTTGCATCACGTTACGCTATGCGTCAGGCAGTTGGGAAAGCAAATCCTGTTTTGCTTGAACCGATCATGAAAGTTGAAGTGGAATCACCAAGCGAATATCAGGGTTCTGTCATCGGTGACCTTAGTTCGCGGCGCGGTGTGATCTACGGATCAGAAGTAAAAGGTGACGACACAGTGATAAATTCCGGAGTTCCACTGGCGGAAATGTTTGGTTACGCTACTACTCTGCGTTCGATGTCCGCCGGTAAAGCAAACTACACGATGGAATTTGAGAAATATGCAGAGTGCCCTGCCTTTGTTCAGGAAAAAGTGATCAAGGAGCGCCAGGAAAAACTTAAGGAAAAAGAAGGTTAAGACTGGTAGAAATTTGCAATTTGCTCTACGACAATTTCCCGCATTTCCTTAGTCATTCCGGGATAAATCGGTAGGGCAAGCACTTCTGCTGCTGCTGCTTCCGAGACTGGGAAATCTCCTGTCTTTCCACCTAAATGGAGGAAGCATTCCTGCAGGTGAAAAGGCAGCGGATAATAAACCTCAGAGGCAATTTCATTTTCTGCTAAAAACGCCTGCAATTCATCACGCCTTTCTGCTTTAATCACATATTGGTTATAAATATGAGGATTCTGAAGATCCTCAGAATGTCCGACGAAAGGCAACTGAACTTTCCCGCCTAAGTCCTTTTCAGCAAACAACTTCTTGTAGTGCTCCGCATTATCCTGTCGCTGACTGTGCCACTTATTCAAGTGAGGCAGTTTAACACGGATCACGGCAGCCTGAATTGGGTCCAGTCTGAAATTACCCCCAATGACCCGGTGGTAATATTTACGTTCACCGCCATGAACTCTTTTGAGACGCAACTGATCCGCCATTTCAGAGTTGTTGATTGTAACAATTCCGCCGTCACCGACTCCACCTAAATTTTTTGAAGGAAAAAAGGAAAAACAGCCAAATTCTCCTGAACTTCCGGCGCTTCGTTTTTGCCCGTCAATTTCACATTCTGCACCGATAGCCTGCGCTCCGTCTTCAATCACAGGGATATTATACTCTCTGGATATTTTTAAAATTGCTTCCATGTCAGCACATTGTCCATAGAGATGTACCGGAATAATTGCTTTGACACGCTTACGGGTTTGCGCATCCATCTCTGCTAAAGCCCTGCTCAAACTTTCCGGATCTATGTTGAAAGTTTGCGGATCAATATCCACAAAAACCGGAGTAGCATTCAAACGGGCAACCACCCCTGCAGTTGCAAAAAAGGAAAAATTGCTCGTCATAACTAAATCGCCGGGACCTACCTCTAAAACCATCAATGCCAGTAAAAGCGCATCTGTTCCGGAAGAAACACCTACTGCGTCTTTTGTTCCACAATATGCGGCTATTTCTTTTTCAAGACCATCTATTTCCGGACCCATAATGTAGCGGGTTGAATCAATGACTTGAGTAACGGCTTCTACAATTTCATCACGTAACTCCTCTAATGGAGGACGCAGATCGAGCAAAGGAACTTTCATACTATTTTTCTAATCGTGTCCGGAAATTATTGAATTGGATTGAAGTACTAAAATTTGATTGTAAATTTATAAAAATTAATCTGAAAGCTCAAAATCAAACCAGCACCCAAATATCATAGAGTGCGTGAGTGTAGGCTGTTATGGCAAAACCACGCATGAAATAGAGGACAGTGAAAAGCATGCCCGCAATCCAGCGGAACATAAAGCTGTATAGCTGCCATGAATCAGCCATGGAGCCAATATAGTGGCTCAATGAGAACAGGAAGGATGCCGCTAAAACGGAAATGACGGCTGTAGTAACCTTGCTTTTGAACACGTAGCTGAGGAGAAAAAACAGTAGATTGAGGAGGAGTACCCGAAAAATAATTTCCTCAAATAAACCCGCTCCGAGGGAAAGCGCAAAATTCTGTAGCGCTCCGTTTCCCGGACCTCCCGCGGTAAGTCCGCTGAGTCTTAAAATGTACTGCAGTGCCACGCCCAGAACAAGGCTGTAGGCAAATGCTTCCGCGAACATCAGCAAAAAATAATTCGCTTTTAATTTAACACCAGAGGAACGAGTCTTAGCCAGTGGAATCAGCGCAAAAGCAATCCCAATCATCACAAAGGTCAAATGCTGCGCCTGTAAATCGAAGGCCATCAGGAATGTACGTATCCACATATCGGCGGCATTTCTGATGCCCCAATAACGTGACCGCGTTAAAATAACCAGTATTTCATAAACCACTAGTAACGGCAATGCCGCGACCACCGAATAATATGCTGATCGTGAAAAACGCCAATAATTACTCATGGCTGCCCGGATTAACTGTTAAGAAAGAATATTTGAAATAATGACGCTTAATACTGGGCACGCTTCAAAAGCGTGTAATTTGGACGGAGTCAATATATTTGAGCTTTTTCAGCTCATTCGCAAATTTTTGTGTCTCTGAACGCTTTAACTTACCCACACGGACCCGATAAAGCGTTTTGCTGCCTGCAGTATGCTTAAAGATAAATGCTTCTTTAAATCCGCTCTTCTTGAGTTTTTCGACCAGTATTTTTGCATTTTGATGATTACGCGAAGCAAAAACCTGAATCGTATATGCAGCGGATTTTTTAATTTTAGCGACAGCTTTTTTTACTTTTTCCGGACTTTCAGGCACGTTTGTTTTTATTGCAGGCTCCTGTTTTTTGCTGATAATTTTTTGTTCCGTTGCAGGACTTTCAGGTGGAGTTACTTTGGGGGTTGAGGCTTTGGGCTTTGCCGGCATAGTTGCTTTCGGCTTTTCAGGTACTTTTGTCAGTTCCTCTGTTTTCTTTTTTAAATCACTTATTTCTTCGAGGTCAAGTAAATCCTGTCCCTTCTTTCGCTCTCCTAGACTAAAGAACTTCAGATCTTCATCAGACATTGGTTTCTCTGCCAATGATTCTGCTTCATCTGTAGAATTTTCCGGTGGGCGCTGCATACTTTTACCAGCAATCATGCCTAAATAAAATGACGCCAACAAACTTAAGGCACTCAGAGTAAACAACAGTAAAACAACTGAAACAGATAACTGAATGCGAAATACTTTTTTTGCTTGTGATTCTGGCATTTCAATTTTGAAATATATTTGTTTTAACTGAAGCGGAACCACTGTTCCAGCTTCCTTTTAGTGTAGGTTGCTCAAGGTGTATTTTTAATTTTTTCAAAAAGACTTCCCGTCGGATTTCCTTTGCGCCTAAAGTCAAGAGGTGCGATGTTGTCATTTGGCAGTCAATCATTTTGATCCCGACCTCTCTGGAAAATTCTGCCAGTGCCACCAGTGCCACTTTGGAAGAATCGTTACTTGTACTGAACATTGATTCACCAAAAAAACACTGCCCTAAGGAAATTCCATAAAGACCACCGGCCAATTTGCCATCCTGCCAACTTTCTACAGAATGCGCAAAACCCTCCTGATGCAGTTCCGTGTATGCCTGCTGCATTTCCGGAATGATCCAAGTTCCTTCGCCCTGCTCCGTTCTAACATCGGCACAGGCTTTGATCACTTGTTGAAAAGCAGTGTCGAAACGAATTTCAAACTGTTGCTTGCGCAGAACTTTACGCAGACTACGTGAAATCCTCAACTCTTCCGGAATTAAAATCAGGCGTGGATCAGGACTCCACCACAATATCGGCTGCCCTACTTCATACCAGGGGAAAATACCTCTGTTGTATGCAGCAAGCAAACGCTCTTTAGTTAAGTCTCCGCCAATCGCCAACAACCCATCATCTTCCGCTTCTTCGGTCGGAGGAAATAAAGATACTTCAGGAATCAGTTGGTAGACCGGCATGGCAACGCTGTGGAGATTTTAAATAATTTTTTCCTGCTTCAGACAAGCTTAAACGAAGCGTATCTTACTCTCGGTTACACACACATAATCGTCTGAAAAACGCAATTCTCATGCCATATAAAAGAGGCTCAGCATGAAATATAAAAGGCTGGGATTACAGGGTTTTTATTTTGAAGGCTAATTTAGGAACGAATATATATTTGATATTTGCTGATTTAAATGCGGGAACTGCGACATAATTTTGCTTGGCCTTTTTACTTGGTAATTCTGAGGATACTTATTAGCCAGTTTTACGGTGGATATTATCAAGTGGGGAAATCCATTATCAAGAAAGAACGGATATCTAATCTAATTAGTTGGATGAAAGGAATACTTGGATTTAATTGTTCCCACAAGCAAACTTTTAATAAGCCGGCTTGTGGGTGATCCGTTGACTCACATTTAATCTGCTTTACTTTTATTAAATATGCTAATTTAATTTAAGCAGATCAACTGTCCTTAAACCAAAATACCAATTACCCCAAAGAGAACTACTGTCAGGACAAGTCCGGAGGTTATTACACCTTTTACTGAAGCCATTGGTCCAGGTTTGCCGACTATTCCATTAACTTCAAGCAAGCCGATAATTATAGCCAAAACCCAAAATAGTCCTGAAAAATTTGTATCTACAGGCAACACTAGGGGATAATGAGTCGCTGCGCCCATAAAGAGCAGCATCGGAATGGAAAACAAAGTATTTGTTCTAGATGCTAATGCTGCTTTTGCACCACAACCTGCTGCTTCAGGCAAGGCCTCTCCGCCATCTGCAACCTTATTAGTAGAAGCAATAACAACTTGTTGATTTGGCCAAATAATAAGCCATACATTTAAAAACATTAATGTGCCTAGAGCAGAGCCGGTTAATATCATAATACCCCAAGATGAAGCATAAACTGCAGTCCATCCTCCCCCTCCATGCATACCCTTATTTATTAAAGTCAATGCCCCTGCAAGGAAAGTAAACAAAGCCGCCCATCTAAACCACCAAAGTGCCCTGGGCACAAGTTTTTGCACTGCCGCCGTTTTTGAAGAAGCATCAGTTTCTTTGAACCATTCCCCCTGTACAAAATTAAAATAATACAAAAGACCAATCCATGTTATTCCAGCCAGAAAATGTATCCAACGCAACAATAATTCTAGACCAAGACCAGAAATGATATCCATAGTACCTCCTAATGTAGTTAAAATTATATTTGTAACTTTTTTATTAATTACCCAAAATTAGCACCTGAACGGTACTAATTCAAGCTTTAAATGCAAAGATCAAGCAAATTTAAGTAATCCTTGGCAAAAACTTTTTCCACAGTATTTTTTGATTTTTAGTTTAAACTTAATCTTTAACTCAAGCAAATATTTATAGCTCCAGAAGGCGTATACAGGATCAGTCCTGATCATCAAAAAATCTTCGAATGATTTATAATCAAGTTTTTATAGAGATCTAGATCTACTGTTTCAAACTGATACCAACAAATTCAAGCAAATCCTCCACCGTGGTTTCTGGGCTATGGTGAAAGGTATAATCCAGCTCAAGATCAGACATTAACGCATAGCGTTTATTACGGTAGACAAGTAATTCTCCAAAGCATCTACTGAGGGCTTTTTGGGGATTTTCCCCCTCACAAGGCAGATATTTCCCATTCCAGATTACTGGCTTAGGATCTTGGAGGTAGGTTTCAAAAAGTTCTTCATGTTTATCAATGGGTAGATTCAGGAGAACCGTACGTGTCAGATTCCGTAAACGTTTGAGTATTGTTTCTTGGAGATAAATCAAGCTTCCTGTCGTGTCAACCACCACAGGAATATCTTTTTGAGTGGCATTCTCCAGATCATCACAGATCTGAGCGATAACAGCGCTTTCAAGTTCAAGATACATTGCTTCTGCTTCGTGATAGCCTTTTGAATAAGGCTGTCCCATCCATTTTGCCATACTATGTGTGGCCTTACCTGTTTTCTCAAATTCTTCCCCTAGACGTTCTGCAATCAGTTCATCACAGCTGTATCTGCGGTAACCCAGAATTTCCATCTTTTTGGACCAGTGGGATTTTCCTGTTCCGGACATGCCTATCAAAGTAAGATGCATAGATTTTCTTTCCGAGATTTAAGAAACTGAAAGTGCGCGCATTAGATTTTCGAAAGGAAGTTAAAAAGTAGGGGATTTTGCTAAATCAGAAATGACTCAGCAGTGAGGTATTTTCAGCAAGTCCACATATTGTTCATCGTTCAAACGAAAAATCCCATTCACATTTGAAATACTGACTGAGACCTCTTTCGGATCCAGTCCCAGTACTACATGTTTTTCTTCATTCAAACGCAGGAAATAAAAAATTGTCAGGTTTTCCTGCATTTCTTCGAAGTAAAATCCGACCTTGACAATACCTTCGGAAATTAGTCCCTGAATCAATTCCGGCAGTTCATCTTCGCGATAACCAGGAACGTTTTCAAAAGCGCCCGAGAAAGGGAATGTACTGATCGCATATTCAAGAATTACTGACTCCAAACCTTGCTCCACTAATGAAGCAGATAAGTTTTCAGCAACAGATTTTTCTGTAACAAACGTTTCTTCTCTTATGTTCCCAATCTCCATACATTCCCTACTTGTACGATTCTTTGGTTATCAAACTGAGTTACAATTTGCTTGCTCAGCATATCCCTTATCCTGAGTAAGAGTAAAGTTTTTTCCCTGAAAACATCTATAATTTCACTTAAAAATTTCAAAGTTCCCCAGACTGCGTTCCACCGCAAGGAATGTTGAGACTGAGAGAAAAAGGAGAATCACCGCAACGGCCGAAGCATATGAAAAACGATATCTGGAAATCGCTCCGTATATTTCAAGCGGTAGAGTACGTACACTGTCATCGGCGATCATCATGGTAGAATTAAGTTCACCGAGTGAAAGTGAGAAACTGAAGAAAAAGGCGATTAAAAATGTTTTGCGCAGCCACGGCCACAATATCCGCAAAGCATATTCTAGGGGTTTTTTACCGAGCATTTTTGACTCGATGTGCCACTGCAGCGGAATGCTTTCCAGTGTCGGCAAAACCACCCGAATCCAGTAAGGACAAGTCAACAACGCATGCATGGCCATAACCACATAAATCAACGGAACAGTACCGGCCAGATGCCCCTGATAAAAATGGAACCACGCCACACCAAAAACTACGGTTGAAAGTGCGAGCGGAAACAAAGTCAGCACCTCCCAAAAACGACGCTGTCCACCCTTTTTATAGGCAATTAAACTCACCAGTCCAAGTCCACACAAGGATGAAATAAGAGCGCTGCCGAGTCCTATCCGGAGGGAGTTCCAGAGAGAAGAGAGGAAATGATTGTTTTCACGCCAGCTGAAAAGTTTGTCGTACCAGTACCAGGTGTAAATCCACTCACCATTCTCAAACTTGCGAAAAGAGTCCAGCACGATTGCAGACAACGGTCCCAGTGTAAAAATTAAGATAAGTATAATCCAGCACACAGCAAACCATGCTTTCAGGGAATGATTCCTCAGTTTTTCCGGCAGCCAATTTTTTATTGCGGATTTCTGTTCAACTCTACGGGTCCTCCCCTTGAGCAGAATTGCCATGCCGAGCAGGCTCAAACCGCCCTGCAGAAAAGCTAAACTCGCTGCACCTGAAAAATCCAGTTCGATGCGTGCCAACTGATAAATCAATACTTCGATAGTCGTGTAACGGATACCTCCACCAAGAACCAGTATAATAGCGAAACTGTTCATGCAGAGCAAAAATATCAATACAAAAGCAGAACCGATTGAAGGCAACAGCAAGGGCAGAGTAATCCTGAAATAACGTTTCGTATTTCCTGCACCGAGTGAGCGCGCAGCCTGGAGATATTGCTCGGAAATCCGCTCCCACTGATCACCGATGATTTTCATTGCAATGGGAAAATTATAAAAAACATGCGCAATCAAAATTCCGGAAAGTGAATAGAGGAATTGCACCGGTGGTTCTTCTGTACCCAATAAAGCCATCAATCCTCGGTTGATCCAGCCGTTGTTGCCAAAAAACAGCACCATCGCCAAAACCACTAAAATCGAAGGTAGGATGAAGGGAAGATAAGTCAGTAGTTTAAACCAGCGCTGTCCAGGAAAATTATAGTGGGTGAGCAGCCATGCACCGGGGAGCCCAACAAGGATCGAAAGAAGCGCGCTCAGAAATGCCTGAAAGAGTGAAAAAGCGATGACACGTAAGTTCCATGGATCACTCAAAAAATCCAGAAAAAATTCTCCCTGCAAAAAACTCTCTTCCGGATGCAGAGGATTGCTTCCGGAAAGAAAACTTAAAACCGGCCAGTAAAACCCTGCTCCAAGTAAAAGCAGCGCGGATATTTGCAGAAGCCGTAGAGGGTGAAGTTTCATTTTTATCAATTACTCAGACATTGCCCGTGACCATGCTTTCAACCATGTTGAGTTTTGCTGATTGATACGTGCCGCATTCAATTCCGGAGCAGTTTTTGGTTGAGGAGCAATGCGAAAAGAGTCCGGCAGTGCTTGGTGCTGCACGACCGGAAACATCCAGTTTGTCAGCGGAATTACGTTTTGAAATTTTTTAGACAGCATGAAATCGATAAACTCACGAGCGAGTTTGCTATGTTTTACACCTTTGAGAATTCCAGCAAATTCAATCTGCCGATAGTGTCCTTCCTGAAAAACCGCGGCTTGATATCGTTCGGTTTTTTCGTATTCCAAATGATAAGCCGGACTGGTGACATAACTCAACACAAGCGGAACTTCACCTTTGGTAAACATACCGTAAGCTGCAGACCAGCCGTCTGTTACAGAAAGTAAATTCGGTTGCAGTTTTTTCCAGTAATCGAGATAACCATCCTCACCATAAACCGCAATTGTCCAGTGCAGCATCGACAAACCAGGTGAAGAAGTTTTCGGATTTTCGATGACAATTTTTCTTTTGTATTTTGGATCAAGCAAATCCTGCAGACTTTTAGGCGCTTTTTCCAGTTTTTGACTATCGTACACAAAGGCAATGAAACCGTAATCAAAAGGTGTCACCCGATTTTTTTTATCTACACGTAAATCCGCAGGCACCTTTGCTAAAAGTGGCGAGCGGTACGGTTCCCACAAGTCATAACTGAATGATTTTTCGAGTTCACTGTTATTCAAACCCAGCAGAATATCTGCTTGTGGATTTGCTTTTTCCAGGATCACACGATTCAGCACTGTTCCGGAATCTCCCGGAGAAACGACTTTTAGTTTGCAGCCGCATTGCTCCTCAAAACGTTTAAACACTACCGGTCCAGGACCCCATTCACTGTTGAAAGAATCGTAAGTGTAAATGGTTAATTCCTCAGCTGCCACCGCGTTGACGATAATTCCCGCAACAAAGAACAACAGGAAATAAATGGACAGGATTTTAGCTTTCATAACAATCTCCGCATTAAAAATATGTAACAATAATTCTCCGGAAAAGCCGGAAAACTCTTAATTGACAATATCTTCGGAAAGAGGAGAAAGACGGATGGCCGGAAAATGAACGCAGTAACCGTAAAACGGAAGAATCGTTTTCCTGCGCCAGCATTATCTGGGTCAGGTTCCAAGGGACTTTCTCAGGCGGTCTCCTTATCCGGGAACCCCCACCCCTAACGAATTACATTAAGAAGATTAGGAAAAAGTGAAATAAATGTCAAACCGCAAAATGCTTAAAACTGACTGTTGCTCTTTTTTTGACTTTTCCGGAAAACTGACAGCAAGACTTACAAGAACGGTACAATCCTTGAAGAGATGAGAGCCAGACTAGCACTAAATATATTCATATAAAACCTCACACCAATTGGAGGAAAGAGGCCTTGCGAAATTCAGCTGTGTTCAATCGATATTCAATCATTTCCGGCGCGTTATTTTTCATTACTCTGTTCACCGCGAATTCGGTATTTTCTGCAGAAAACGTAAACCGTTACCGCTCCCACTACAAAGCCGCACTTTTAGCCGATGCGGAATCCGGACGGATCTTACATCATGACCGGATGCATCAAAAAATATATCCCGCATCACTCGTAAAAATGATGGTCGCGTTAATCGCACTTGAGGAACTTGAGTCCGGGCGCATCAGTTTACAGGATAGTGTCAAGGTATCACGTTGGGCGAGCAAAATTGGCGGACATCAGGTTTATTTAAAACAAGGGGAAATTTTTAAATTTAGGAAGTTAATGGAAGCTACCGTCATCGCTTCTGCAAACGATGCTTCTGTCGCAGTCGCGGAGCATGTTCTCGGCAGTGACAAAGTTTTTATCAAAAGGATGAACGAACGTGCCCTCGAGCTTGGCATGAACAAAACCCGTTTTTATTCAGTTCACGGCTTGCCTCCGGGCCGTGGACAGCAACTTGATGTTAGCAGTGCATATGATTTGTATTTGCTCGCACTCGAACTGATCAAGCATCCGCAATTTTTACGTTGGTCTTCAACACGGCTTGAAAGTTTCAGAAATGGGACATTTCAACTGCTGAACACAAATCACCGCCTGATTAAGAGTTACCGCGGAATGGAAGGAATGAAAACAGGTTATCACCGGCGTGCAGGTTTCAACCTTGTTTCTTCAGCAAAACGTGACGGGCAACGCTACATTTCTATTATAATAGGTGCCAAAAATTCCCGGATGCGAAGCAAGACCACCAGACATTTGCTCGATTACGGATTTGATAATTATCAAAAATTTGAATTAAACAAAATTGATGCTGATGTCTCATATTCTGCCGGTGTAAAAGGTGGAGAGCTGGAAAATGTTCCTTTACGGGCGACTGAAGCGGTGAGCCTTTTGTTGAGTGCTGAGGAACATCGGCGTCTGGAAATCTGGCCACAGATTCCTGCGCAGACAGGAGCGCCGGTTAAAGCAGAACAAAAGCTGGGCACACTCGAATTCTGGCTGGATGGGAAGTTGCTGAAAGAAGTTGCACTTCAAACCGAATTTGCTGTTCCGGAACAAAGTGTCTTGTCCGAACTTACAAGTATGCTTACAAATTTGAGCGGCACGAATTGATTTGATCTCGAAGCTTTTTGGCTGCATCTCCCGCCTGTTGCGCATAATCCACGCTTGAGGAAGCATAAAGAATACTGCGGGAAGCATTGATCAGGTAGGGTGTTTTTGAACCGTCCTCTGCGGCAATCAGCGTTTTTTCCAAATCACCACCTTGAGCACCTACTCCGGGAATCAGGAACGGCATTTTTCCACTGTTCTTGCGGACTGCGGCAATGTTTTCCGGACGGGTTGCACCTACCACTAAACCGGCATTTCCGGCCACATTCCACCCCTTCACTTTTTTTGCAACCTGCAAATGCATTTCCGGAAGCTGAAAATCCGCCGCACCAGGATTTGATGTTATACACAGCACAAAAACTCCCCGCTCCCGATATGCTAAAAACGGCCGTAGCGCATCTTCTCCTTGATACGGTGTTACTGTTACCGCGTCACATTCAAAAGTTTCAAAGACCGCTTTGGCGTACATTTCCGCGGAATGACCAACATCCCCTCTTTTAGCATCACCGAGCACAGGTATTTCCGCAGGGATTTTCCGGATTAATTCCTGTAAAACCTCCATCCCGGAAGCACCCAAAGCTTCAAAGTAGGCAAAATTTGGTTTGAAAACCACAGCATAAGCTTTAGTTTCATCTACAATCTCCAGCAGAAATTCAAGCAAACCTTCCGGAGTGCGTGGTAAATGCGGAGGCATTTTTTCCCGGACTGGGTCCAGTCCTACACAAAGATAGCTTTGTTTGCTACTAACCTGATTTCCCAGTTTTTCAAAAAAAGTCATAAGTTTGCTTTGACGACCTTAGCGTTCTTGGCACCTCATCTTGAGAAACTAGAACAAAGACATTTGCTGAGGTTCCTTTTTCGCCGGCAGGACATCCCAGTTCAGTTCCACGGTTTTAATTCCACTTCTTGAATCATAATTCAGTTTGCCTTTTTCTAAAGCATAGCGATGGACATCACGGGTGACTTCAACATCAACTTTGCAGTATTCAATAATTTTATCGAGCTTACCCTCTTTGTACCACTTAAGAGCCTGCAGGCCATCAGCTGATTTTCCTGTACCAAGAGTGGGACGTGCGATGGATTCAAGTTTTAGTCTGTGACCCAGCAGTTTTTTTAATTCGAGCAGCATGTCAAAATTATTTAATCCGGCCAATTCTGTGTGAAGTTGGGAGCGTTCATGGGAGCCTGATTGCCGAACTCCTGCAACAACACGATAATCAAAACCTACATGATTAAATCCAACAATTTGATCCGCACGATAAAAATGATCGACCATTTCCTGAATTTGGTGTTCAATATAAACATGGAATCTCTCATCGGAGGTGTCCCAGATCACTCCGATTGACATCCCCATGTCTTCAATATTACCCCATCCGCCCACTTCATCGGCAGAATACTTGGTTTCTAAGTCAAAATAGAGGATGCGTTCCATGGCTAATAAATCATTAGTTGTTTGTTAAAAAATGGAAAATTATTATACACTGTTTGAAGTACCTCCGTCAGCGGATGTTACTTTGATCCGCAGCGCATTTCGCAAAAAAGCAAAATCCTGTCACCCGGACTTGTTTCAGCAACTTCCTGCAGAAGAACGCCAAAGCCGGCAAAAGGAATTTGTGAGGCTGACTCAAGCTTATGAAATCCTGGCGGATCCGCAAAAACGTCTGATTTTTGACCGCGAACTCGCAAAATCCGCAACAAAAGCTCGTAAACCACATGACCAGAAAAATAGAAGAAGCTCAAGTTTTTCTTCAAGCAGTAGCAGCTTTAAGCAAAAAAACAAATTTTCCGCAAATCCAAAGGAATCTTCAACTTCGGAGCCGGAAGACTCATTAGAGGATCTTCTCAAGGACGTTGAAGAAATGCTGGGAAAATTTGGTTTAAATTTCAAGGATCCGTTGGAAATGCTCGTTGAGTGGGCCAGAAATATTTTTCAGGAAATAACTGAGATCGCTAATGATCAAACAGATAACAACAAAAGTTACCGCCAGCAAAAAAACGCTCAGACTGCCAGTACATACAAAGAACCTCTTGATAATTTAGAAGCAGAACTGGAGCGCTTGAAACGTGAAATTAACGCTGGTTCAAAAGCCGCTGCTTCCGCACAAGCGAATTATACGGAAAATGAAATCGAAGAGGAGTTGCGAAGTATTAAAAAAAAATATAAACTTTGAGCAATAACAATTCTCTGATACCTATGAACAACGACCCGAACACAAAAATTGTCATCCTGATTCCGTGCCTCAACGAAGAAATAACGATTGGCAAAGTGATTCAGGATTTTCAAGTGGCAATTCCTGAAGCGGAAATCATTGTTTTTGACAATAACAGCACTGACCGCACTGCCAAGATCGCTCTGGAATGCGGCGCAAAAGTGATCGAGGAAAAGCGTCCCGGCAAGGGTTATGTAGTTTCAAGCATGTTCCGGAAAGTGGAAGCGGATTATTACGTGCTCGTTGATGGAGATGATACTTATTCTGCCGAGCATGTCAGGCAGTTGCTGGAACCGGTCATGGAGAATCGTGCAGACATGGCGGTGGGCGCACGCCTGGCAGAATACACAGATAAATCTTTTAGACCGCTCCATGTCTTTGGCAACAATCTAGTACGCAAACTGGTTAATTGGATTTTTGATAATAAACTGACTGACATCATGTCAGGATACCGCGCCTACAGTCGTGAGTTGGTACAATCAATACCGATACTTTCTTCAGGTTTTGAAGTAGAAACAGAAATGACTATCCGAATCCTGGATTACGGATTCCGGATTGAAGAAGTTCATCTGCCTTACAAGGAACGCCCTGAGGGTTCTGAATCAAAACTGCGCACTTTTCACGATGGATTCCGTGTACTTGCAGAAATCGCCCGAATCGCAAAAGCTTACAAACCTTTTACTTTTTTTGGACTTATCGGACTGGCTTTCATTATTACAGGAGGAGTTTCCGGAATCTGGGTCATCATGGATTATCTAGAAGACGAATTTGTAAACAAGGTGCCGACCGCAATTTTGGCAACAGGCTTGATGCTGCTCGGTTTTGGCAGTATAGGGATTGGGATTTTACTGAATACTATCAGCTATCGTTTTCGTGAAAATATGCGACTCTTAAACAAAATTATCCGTAAACGCTGAGGAAATGAAGTTGGGGAATCGTATACTTCATTTGACAAAAACTCCTTTGCCAAAACCTGACTGCTTTAACTGTAGTACTTAGTTATTATTTGGCGTAAGTGTTGCTAAAACTTCCAACGGTAGGCAATTTTTAACTCGTCCCCACTTTGGGCAAAAAGCCAGCCTGAGGGAGTTTGGATAAATCCGGTAGGTTCGGAAATACCTCCCGGTCTGGGGGCGCTTGGATTCCAGACACTGCGTGTACCTAACATGACTCCGATTAAAGCACCAAGTATGGTGCTTGTGCCGATTGTGCGGAATTGTTGTCGGGTGTTGGTTTCTTTTCTAATGAACGCAAACCAGGTTCCCATCATCAAACCGGAGCCTGCACCATAACCAAGATTTGAGGGAGCTTCTTTTCCTTCTTTTGATAATAATTCACGACGAACAATTAGATCATCCTTCAATGTTGACTCAGTTTCATCAGAGAAAGTGCCCTCATCAAGGTAATTTTTACCGGAATCAAATTGAGGATCAAAAGGGTCCTGTGGGTCTTGTCCGGATTGGGGTCCAAAACCCTGTAACCCATCCGTGCCAAAATCACTACCCCGGAAATCATCGTTACCGAACTGTTCAAAACCGAACTCATCACCTCCGTCTAACATAAGGGGATCATCGTCAAAGTTCTGTGCAAAAATTTCGACTACTGATAATACTACAAACAAAAGTGCTGTCAGCACAATCATAATCCGTCGAGCGGCGGGATGGCAAAACATAAAAAAGACGATTATTTTAAAAATAGTAAATTGTACTCAATAAGTAAATAAATTAACAGAAGCCTAAATGCAATTCTCATTCAATCTCAGAAAAACTGTGCTGAACTCTGTTTTTTTAGTTAATAGTATTTATAATAATACACTAATATTTGGTATTATAAAATTCGAGAAATACACATGATGGAATGCTCAGTAGCGGATATTCCTTTAAATACAAAACCGCTCTGTTTTTCTGAAAACCTCAAAGCCGGACGCTGGAAAATGAAATGGGTTATCCCGTTTATTTTCCTTTTGCTGATCAGTGTTCCCTCACAAGCACAGGAAACAGGACCTTTGCTGATGAAGCAGGAACTGGGCTATACTCTTGGCGGAAGCGTCTTCGGTGCAGGGTTGGGGGTTGTGGTATGGTTCATGGACCCACTAAATCCGAATGTTACCTTGAAAAGTACAGTAAAAAACGGATTTATTGCCGGTACTGCCCTTGGCGCATTATTTGGCTTTTATATGTTGCAGAATGCGATTATTGTCCCTAGGGATAACACACTGCCGGATAATCTTGATCAACTTTTGGGAAAGGATGAGCTTTCACGGCCTCTTCACAGATCAATTGTATATCCGGAAAAAAGTTTGTCTGCTCAAGTAATCAAACTACAAATCTTCGGATTTCGATTTTAGAAAGTTTGAAAAAATCACGTGAACTAAATAAATGAGACTCCGGCTCAAAAAAATATTTGTTATATTCGTTGTAGTGGGATGCATAAATCTCCCTTTTGCTGCTGCACAGGAAGCGGATTTAGCCGCTCGTGGAACGAAAAAACCTGTGATGTATTCTGTTTTCTGGAATACACTTTGGGGTTCAGCATGGGGTGCGACAATGGGTTTTTCTTACCATTTAGTTTCAGGGATTAAGCTACGTGAATCACTGATATCAGCGACAACGATAGGCGGAGTTCTTGGTTATGGCCTGGGAATTTATCTTGTGGTAAGCGGACTGAGCTTTGACAAATCGTTCCTGCTTGAACTTCCATCACCTAAGTTTCAACCGCAGCAGCAAAATGCCGCTTTTCTTGAAGCAGAGATGATGCCGCTTTACACACGTTCAGCAAAACCTGATCCAACTAAGTGGGAATTTCCGATTTACGCATTCCGTTTCTGAATAATTTTCTCCAACTCTCCATGGATAATCAGGACACTCACACCTACTCGTCCTTCCTTAATGAAAACCGCAAAGAACTCGCGATTCTTCTACTGTTAGGTGCTCTTGCCGGAGCAGCGTATTACTTTTTCTCTTTCAGCCAGCCTGCGCAAATTAAACCTTTTGAAGAAAAAGGTGTTTTGGATTTGTACCAGATTACTGTCAATGACTACCAAATGGAGCTTAAAAAATGGAAGCTAAAAGGTCAGCGTGCGCTTATTTCAGAAAAATCCAAGCGGATGCGTATTGAACAGGTCAAAATCTGGGTTTATGCTCAAGACAACTCTACCGCAAAATCTTCAGCAGATCATTCTGAGACGGAAAATTTTTCCTCACAGATGGTCGATCTTGTCATCACCGCCGATCAGGGGCTAATTGAAAGGCACGATAACCGTGTTACACTTTCAGGCAATGTAGTAATGCTGCGTGATGACGGATCCGAAGTTTTTACCGAGACTGCGATCTATGATGCAAAAAAAGACACTCTGACAATACCGAAACCTTTGAGGATAATACGTGAAGGTCACACTATGCGCGGTAGCGGCCTCATTTATCAAGTTTCCACAGGAAAATTGAATCTCAAAAATCCGCTGCTGTTACGACATGATGGAGCCGCCGAAAACGAATAATGATAAGGCAGAGGGCGGTTTTCTTACCAATAATAATGCAGAGCTAAAGTTCCTTCCAGAGATTCCAGTTGTGCCATTTCCAGACGAATGTCCCAGTCTTTAGCAAGGCTCAGACGTTGCTTCAAACTACCGCGGAAATAATCTTGTTTTGGTCCGAAAACACTTCTAAACCAACCTCCTTCAAGTTTAATCTTCAAGATATCTAAAGGGCTCCAAGTCACACCGAGATGTGGTGCATAACCAAAAGTTACTGGCGAACGCAGATCTCTGGAGGTTTCTCCAAACAAATCTACAAAAGCATATTCCATATCATTTCCGGCAAATGAACTTGATGCGCCAAAACCTCCGGACATCCTGAACTGACGACAGGCTAAGCAACTATAATTTTCGCGTTCCCAAACTGCACGGGCGCGCCATGACCAGTCAAAATCTCCTGGAATTCCGCTTGGACTGAGAGTATATTTTTGAATATCAAATAATTGAAATTGCGTTACCTCAAACGAATTTTCACGGATCTGCAGTTGCAAATCCAGTGTTACAACTTCTGCATTTTGCAAGTGCCCGGATTCATTTCCAAGCAAATCGTGGTAATTTGCCCAACTGCCAATTTCGAACGCCGGCCCTGTTGCTCCGTTGAATACTGTACCAAGACGAAATCTCATTGGAGGAGTGCCTTCAGTTGGAGCTTGAGGATTTTGTGCCGCAGCCTTAATTTCCAGAACAGGTAGAGAACTACGCAACCGAAGCAGTTTGTTAAGATCTTTTTGCTGGAGCAAAGTGAGTTTTTCCTCTTTTTCATACTGCAGATAATCCAGCAGAGCGTCAATAATTCGCGCCTGTGATTTTTCCGGTAAGCTGAGAAATTGTTCTGAATCCAAATGATCACTTGTATCAACCAGTGACTTCAATTGCTCTTGTTCCATTTCACTCAATTGAGCAACCCGCTGCCGCAATTTTCTTTGTCTTGACGGAATCAGCATCGGACTTCCCAGCAAAGGTTGCTGCCTGCTGCCTTTGTTGAACCTTTGCAGTTTAAACACAACATCAACAGGAATTGCCCAAAATGCTCCTGAAGTATTGATCCGGACTGCATCGTCCCAAGCCATTTCAAGCAATTCCGCCATACGATAAGCACAGTTATCGAGAAGGAAGTAATACTTAAAGTTAATGTTCTGCAACAGTTCCCATGCATGGTAAGTCACACGCTGCCGTTCTTCTAAAGTAAAATTAAGCTGGTATTCCCACATGTCGCGTAATTCGTTTTCTCCATAGAGATGATTATAATTGTAAAAACGTTCATCGGTAAAACTTCCATCATAAGCCCCGAATAATCCTCGTAAAGCATACATCAGCGGATTATCACCGGGATTAATCTTTGCACCGTAATTCAAAGTAGGCCTGAGCAGTGAATGCCCAAAAAGGCTGTTGCTTGAATTGAATTTAATAAGTAAATGTCCAAATGTTGAAGCAGGATTTTTCAAATAAGCAGAGACGAAAACTATGCTGATTCCTGTTGCTTCTTCTAAATTTGCCCAACGTTCAAAAAGCGGACATTCCTGTTTTGGCAGTTCCGGAAAATCAAGTTTGCTCCGGAGCCAGTTAAAACGGGCAACAAACTTGCAGCGGGCATGTTGATTCGGATCATCAACAGAAGTGGCGAGTAGCGCTTTTAAAGTCGCTTTAAGTTCTGCTTGCGGATCTCTTTTACCATTAGAGGACAGAAAAAAACTGCTACTTTCTACATCACTTTTAAAACTCCATTGGCCAACTGATTCTCCAAATGAATAAAAATGCAAAAGTTTCAGCCAGTATGGATGCCGAGAGATTTGACGTTCCAGAGCTTGTTCCCAGAGCGACGATAGCAGCTGAGATTCTGATGACGGCACAGGTCCTGAATTAACTGTTCCGGCTTGAAGAAGAGTTCCGAAAGGAAACAATATTAAGCAGAATAACAACCAACTGCGCAGGTAAAATATTTTTAACGTGGGCACAGGAATTTTGTTCAATTAATTTGCGTAAAGACCTTCCGCTGTTAACATCTATTCTTCTTTAAGATATAAACTTTAGCTGACAGAATTTTTTCCCTCAGCTACAATCGTTGACAAGCTTACAGTAAAATCGCATAGTAAGGAACCACATTAATTTACGCAGAACTAAAAGACTTATGTCTAATTTTTTGAATTTCCGCTTCAGCTTTTCTGCTTCAACACTTTTTGTTTTATTTAAGCTTACTTTTTTTTTATTCGGGTGTGGAGGAACCGTTGTTGTACCGGTTGAAAAGTCTGATACCGCTTCGCTCAAAGTTCCTGAACTTGTTTCGGTTGAACCTGCAGACAATGCAAGCAGTGTTAAACGTAATGCAAAAATAATATTATCTTTCAGCGAACCCTTGGATTCTTTGACGCTCAGTGTTAATACCGAAGACACAGAATGTTCCGGAACAATCCAGCTCAGCACGAATGACTTCAAGCGTTGTGTGCGCATGAATCAGCTTGAGCTAAAAGATGATTTAAAAAATATCGTGTTATCTCCCAAAGGAATATATGCTGCACAAAAGTTTCATCAAATTCGCTTGAGCACTGAAATCAAGACCATAAAAGGCGTGTCTTTAAAAAAAGACATTACAGGCAAACCAGGATTCCGGACTTCATGGAGTCAGCAAATTGGGACTACAGGTGATGATATCGGATTTGCCGCAACTGTTGATTTTGAAGGAAATATTTATCTGGCAGGTCTAACCAGTGGCGGAGAAAGCGGAGATGAAAAAGATTTGTTTTTAGCAAAATATTCACCGAACGGATTTCAGCTATGGATCCAACAGGCTGGCTTTGGAAGGTCAGTAACGGCAGCAGTTTTGCGGATAAATGAAGTAGCTCAAATCCTCATGAGTGCTTATTCTCAAGAAGAAGGCAGTTCGGCTGTGATCCTCGCTACTTACAATGGAGACGGCAAAAAATTATTTTCGAAGAAAATTGAACTTCCCGGAACTGCGCCGGGGAATGGATTGACAATGGATAAAGACGGCCATATTTTTATTCCTGCTGCAACTCCTTTCAATATCTTGAAAATCCGTAAAAGCGGTGAAAAAAGCTGGGGTACTGAGCTAAATCCAGGACTCAGTATCCGTGCACTTGCAACTGACACAGAAAATGGACTGTATATCAGCGGAAATATGACACAGTCACTAGATGGTAAAAAATCAGAAGGTGGCACAGATATTTTCCTGCTTAAAATTTCTCAGCAGGGCCCAAAACGCTGGAGCAGATCCTTTGGAACTACGCTTGATGAATCAGCAACCGCATTGGCAACTAAAGGCGCAGAAACAGTTGCAGTTGTGGGATACCTTCCGCAAGCTTCAGGTGACGCTGATGAAGAAACAAAAAATTCTGAAGCATTTGTTGTGAATTACAATTCTGCCGGCAAACAACAGTGGACATACATTTTGAAAGGCATGGATTCTGAAGAAAGCACAGTTGCCGCATGGACCCCTACAGGTGATTTGCTGGTTGGAGGTTTTACAGAAAGCCGCCTCGAAGATCAGCTTCACTCAGGTAAAGAGGATGTGTTTTTAGCAAAGTTTGATTCAGCAGGCGTATTGCTCTGGCTGAGGCAGTTTGGTACTCCGGAAAACGAACGTCCGTTAGCTTTAGCTATAGGTAAAGCAGGTCAAATATATGTTACTGGTTATACCGAAGGTCAAATGGATGGAGCAAAATACAGCGGGGGCAGGGATATATTCCTGGTACAGTTTAACGGAGACGGTGAAAAACAGTGAAGCTCTGCATTCGCTACTTCAGTAGTAAATTACGCTTCATCTTAACATTGATCATTCCTGCGGAAGATTAAAAAAAGAAAACAGAAATAATGGATACAACATCACTTAAAAAAATATTTTTAACAACATTGCTGCTTCTTTGCTGTTTTGTTTTTTCACCTGCCGCCTGGAGTCAGCAACTCGAAAAATCTGTACGCAAAACAAATTATGCTCCGGAAATATTAAGGGCGATGATTACCGAAAAGCAGCAAATAATAATGAACACGTTAGCGGAATTTGCCACACAATACAAAGCGTCACCCAATTCAGTAAAAAAATATTTCCTGAGGCAGAAACGCCAAAAATTTCTAGCAGAACAATTAAAAGATTTTGTTGTCTCCGAATGGATCGGCCGAATTCAGACACTGCATACAACCGAGAACGGTAAAGCATATTTGGTGATCGAACCCGCGATGCTTACTCCGGAAAATCCTGAACAAAATCTGCCTGTTCCGGAATTCAGTGTCACAATAGGAACCTGGAACAATGCCTACACTGACTTGGATTACAACACACTCATACTGCCGGAGACGCCCTTGCATAAATGGCTGGCAAATTTTAATGAAGGTGAATGGCTGACATTTTCCGGTAAAAGTTTTGCCGGCAATGAGGATTACCTCAAGGAGGCGAGCCCCAGTGAAGCTGATGCCATGCTGTCACCACAATTTATTCTCAAATTTGAGTTCCTGGATAAACTTGATATCCCGGAAGAAGATTTACAAATTGCGGAAAGTCCAACAACTTCTGAGACAGTTGTTACAAAAGAAACAACGAATTCTCAGCAATTAGCTGTTGCAAAAAATAAACGCACAAAATCAAAAAATTCCTCTGTCTTTTTGCGCCCCGAATTGACGATTCGCTATTACCAGCAATACCGGCTCAGCAATTACGATTGGGATTATCAAAAATATATCGAACGCTGGCATAAGTTAGTGCGTTACCATTGGGCGAATCATCCAGCTACGGATTATTTGGATGGCTCAAATCCTGAGGGCGGAGAGATTTTTGTGCTGGCGACAGTAGGCAGAGACGGTCTTGTAAGCAATTTTCAGGTGAACAGTCTGGGAGAAGTTTCAGACAAGATGCGTGAAGCAGCGTTAGAAGCAACACGGCTGGTGGCATTACCTCCACTGCCGGAACAATTCCCTGACGAGGTTCTTAAAGTTGAGTTCCGCTTTGCTCATTCACGAATTCCGTTTTTAATTAAAACAGGCGCGGATCAAATGAAAGCTGTGTTGATGCTTCAGGACAACAACACTGATTCTGGAAACAGCATCGTTTCCAGGATGGCGCAGAAACTTCTCAGGAAGCAACGACGTAAACAGGCTAGAGCTTTATTTCTAGAAGAGTTACGGCAGGAATTTTCATCGCATTTTAATCCGCATCAGCGTTTTGATCCTAGTTTAGAACTGCAGATCGAGCTCGGAATCAGCCGTTCCGGCAAAGTGGTGGAACAAGTTTTGACACTGCCGGGAAAATCGGTAAAATTTCAACTCGCAGTACTGAATGGTTTAAATCAAGCACGTTTTGACTCCCTTCCGGAAGTTTTGCGCTCCGAATCCCCTTACCGTGTGCGCCTGCGGGTTATCCCCTGAAAACTGTTTCGGAGTCTCTCTTAAAAAAACTGTTTAAACTTTTTTTCCAACAGTTCCGCATTGACCGCTCCTATATGTTTATAGAAAATTGTGCCATCAGGATCTATGAAAAATGTCTCCGGAACACCGTAAATACCATAGTCGAGGGCTATATTTCCCGTAGCATCATCCTGCCCCAGATAATATGTCTTACCAAATAGGCGCGCAAAAGCTTTGGCCTTGTCCCCAGTGTCTTGAATCGCAATACCGATGACTTTTATTTGTTGAGTTGCTAAACCATATTTCTGATGAAACGCTTCCAGAATATGAGCTTCCACCTTACATTCCTGACACCATGATGCCCAATAATTCAGCAGCACGGGTTTGCCTTTAAACTCGCTCAAACGTATTTTTTGGTCACCGTTTAAGGCTGTAATTTCAAAATCAGGAGCAGGTCTTCCAACAAGAGGCGATGGAACTTTTTTTGGATCGGTCGTAAAACCAAAAGCAAGCAGCGCAATTAGCCCGATGATAAGTCCCCAAACTGCCCAAAATTTCCAGGATGTCCACATGAAATTATTTTTCAGGAGTTCAGGGCTTGCGCGGCTAAATAACGTTCGCGCAAGGTTGTCTCATGAGCCACTAGACTTTTTGGTCGATAAGACAAACTCAGACCTACACCGAGGGTAAAAACCGGTAAGGCCATCCAGGCCCAGCCAACAAGAGGGTTGATGAAAACACGTAGTGTAATTGAACCCTGCTCTTCACCGTTTTCGCTGGAAAATATCAGGTAGAGATCTTCCAGAAAAGAGCGCCGGATCGCAACTTCAGTTAGCGGTTGCGGTTGGGTGGGATAAAAACTTTTCGCAGGTTTCAGCACTTCCAGGAAATCCCCTTCCTTATCATAGACTTCTACAATCGACGCACGGTGGGTGGCGTTTCCGACTGTAAATTCTTCCATCTGCTTGAACTCTAAACTATACTCCCCGATTTGCTGGGGAACTCCTGGCTCAAGAGTCATGTTACGTTCCACTTTGAAAAAAGTCCCAGCAAAACCTAAAAACATCAACACAACTCCAAAGTGAATCAGCAAACCCCCGTAACGTCTTGGGTTACGTACGATGATATAAAATAATCCTATTATAAAATTACTTTTTGTCTGGCTGCTTTTTGCCTGCACAGCTTTTACAATTTCTAAAACGATGGTTGAGGTCACAAAAATCGTCAACCAGAATATCGTATGAACACTCCAGAGTAAATTCCTGTCTGCTAGAAACCACGCCAAAAACACTGTACCTACTGTAGCCAAAATCAACGGATTTTTAAAATTACGTCTCAGTCCTTCCCAACTGGATTTTCGCCACGCAATCAAAGTTCCGATTCCCATCAGTAGCAGAACCATATAACCCATCGGTGCTATGATGGTGTTAAAAAACGGTGCCTGAATTGAAAGTTTAGTCCCTCGCACTGCTTCCGCCAGCAACGGAAATGTTGTACCGAGTAATACTGTGAACGCTATTCCTACGAGCAGAACATTCTGTGCCAAAAAAGCATTCTCGCGGCACAGTACTGACTCAATTTTGTGTTCTGATTCCAACATTTGTATACGCTTGAAAAGCAGGGCAAAACCAATGACCAGTATGAATGCCAGAAAAATTAAAAATGCGGGGCCGATTTCTGACTGGGTAAACGCGTGAACAGAATTTATAATCCCGGAACGTGTCAGGAAAGTGCCAACTATGGTCAGTCCAAAAGTGAGAATGATCAACACTACATTCCAAATTTTCAGCATATTGCGCTTTTCCTGAATCATCACAGAATGCAAGAACGCTGTGCCTGTCAACCACGGCATCAATGCCGCGTTTTCCACAGGATCCCAGGCCCAAAACCCGCCCCAGCCTAATTCTTCATAGGCCCATTGTCCACCTAATATGAGTCCAGCAGACAGGAAATACCAGGCAGTCAACGTCCAGCGTCGTGTCGTTAAGACCCATTCATTATCCATTTTCCCAAGGATCAACCCTCCCATTGCAAAAGCAAAAGGCACACTGAAGCCAATAAATCCCAGATACAAAGACGGTGGATGAATCGCCATAGCGGGATGTTGCAAAAGAGGATTCAGCCCTCTTCCTTCAAGAGGAATCACACCCTGTAGATCCAAAGGATTCGACCAGCCGATGAGTAAAAGCAGCAAAAAGGCCAATATGGCATTCAGAGTCGCAATTACATAAGGAATGATTTCACGATTGGAATATTGATAACGGAATGCAACAATCATTGAGAAAAAACTTTGTACCAAAACCCAGAATAACAGCGAGCCTTCTAATCCGCCCCAAAATGAGGACACTTTGTATAACAAAGGCATATCCGTGCTGGAATGCTCCCAGACATAACGCAGACTAAAATCACTGATAAGCAACGCCTGAAGGAGTGCAGCAGAAGCAATTGAGATTAATAAAAAGCTGAGGATACTCGCATTTTGCGCGGAACGTATCAAATTCCAGTTATTGCTTCTTACTCCTAGGTGAGGGACTACAGTACCATAAACACAAACTGCAAAGGCTGCCATTAATGTGATGGTTCCAAAGTCAGCTATTCCCATTTTTTCTCCTGAAAAAAATCACTTTAATTTGCATCAAATATTCATAAAACTGGGTTTCAGTCTGGTATCAATTATTTGTTCGACATGCCACGCCGGTTTTTATCGCAGCTTTCTGCACAGCTTTAGCAATTTTAGGCGCAACCGTTGTGTCAAAAACGCTCGGTATAATATAGTCTGCACTGAGGTGTGATTTTTTCACAGTACCGGCAATGGCGTGAGCGGTTGCTAATTTCATTTCTTCATTGATTGTACTCGCCTGACAATCCAGTGCTCCCCGGAAGATTCCTGGAAAACAGAGGACATTATTGATTTGATTTGGATAATCGCTGCGTCCTGTAGCCATGACCGCCACAAGCGGTAAAGCTTCATCAGGACTAATTTCCGGATCAGGATTTGACATGGCAAAAACAATCGGATCTTTGGCCATGGCTTTAACATCCTCTTTGTTGATCACATTAGGCGCGGAAACTCCAAGGAACACATCTGCTCCTGCAATTACATCTTTGAGAGTACCTTCCTCGTTATTCGGATTAGTATTTTCAACAAACCACTGTTTGCTTGAATTAAGATCGTTTCGTTTGGCATTAATCGCGCCTTTACTGTCGCAGCCAATCAGGTTTTTTACTCCAAGATGTAGAATCATTTTGGAGCAGGCGGTTCCGGCCGCACCTGCTCCTGAGACAACAACTTTTATATCTTCAGCTTTTTTATCAACTAACTGCAACGCGTTGATCAATGCAGCGGTGGAAACGACCGCGGTTCCATGCTGATCATCATGAAAAACTGGAATTTCAAGTTCTTCACGGAGCCTACCTTCAATTTCAAAGCAGCGTGGGGCTGAAATATCTTCCAGGTTAATTCCTCCAAAACCGGGAGCAATTGCCTTAACTGTACGAATAATTTCTTCTGTGTCTGTCGTATCGAGACAAATCGGCCATGCATCTATATTAGCGAACTCTTTAAACAGCATGGCTTTACCTTCCATCACAGGCATAGCGGCTTTAGGACCTATATTTCCAAGCCCCAGAACAGCAGTACCATCTGTGACTACCGCGATTGTATTGCCTTTGATGGTCAACTTATAAGCATCCTCCGGATCATCATATATATCCATACAAACCCTTGCAACCCCAGGTGTGTAGGCCATTGAAAGGTCATCACGTGTTTTGACAGGGATACGGTTCCGGATACCTATTTTTCCACCTAAATGAACCAAAAATGTCCGATCAGAAAAATTAATAAAATTCACACCCGGAATGTTTTTGATTGCAGCAATTATTTTATCGCTGTGCTCCTGATCACGAGTGTAAATACTAATATCACGAACTAAAACACCATCTTCCGGCTGCACCAAGTCAATTGCTCCTACGATACCATGCATCTCCGAAATAGCCTGGGTTACATTGGCTAACATGCCTATTTTATTGTCAATCTTCAGTCTGACGATAATGCTGTTGCTGGCATTAATCGCGGGTTGGCTGACGGTCATAACTTACTCCAAAAATAGATGATTACGATGAATAACAGGTTTACTGAGGATTCCTTTCCCCCCTTTCTCTGTTAACTTATGTCCTTTAATTTGATGCCGTAATTCTTTAGCAGTACAATCTGCACGACCAACTCCAAGACGTACACCTTCGAGGTTACATATTTCAACGAGATCTTTAATCTCAAATTGTCCTTCAACACGAGTCACGCCTTTTGCCAATAAACTTTTTTTATTTTTCAACAGAGCTTGTTCTGCACCTGCATCAATGAACAAAGTTCCCTTGTTGAGTGCTCCTGCCGCAAGCCATTTTTGATAACTGCGGATTTTCCGTCCATGTGCCTCAAAATGCGTTCCCTGCGGTCGACCTTCCATGATGTCACTCACACCTGCTGGAGATTTCCCGTCAATAATGTATGTATCAATTCCAAAGGACATCGCCATGCCGGCTGAGCGGACTTTACTTTCCATTCCGCCTTTTCCGCCTGCAGAAGTGACGGGCAGGCAGTGCTTTAAAATTTCGTCTGTGAGTTCATGAACTTTTTCTACAACAACTGAACGCTTGCCTTCCGCAGTAATTTCTTCTTTAAGCAAACCTGGTGCTACAGTGAGAAAAAATAGCTGATCTGCGCCTATCAGAGTTGCCAGATAAACTGCGAGTAAATCATTATCACCAAAATTAAGATCCAATTCCTCTGTTGCTACAACATCGTTTTCATTAACAATTGGTACAATTTTATATTTGAGCAGATTCTCTAGAGTATTGCGAATATTCAGGTATGACTTGCGCAGGCCAAAATCGCCACGCGTTAATAAAATTTGAGCAACAGTAATTTTATGTTCCTGAAAAGCATCTGCATAAATCTGAATCAGTCTTGCCTGACCAACAGAAGCCAGTATTTGATGTGAGGCCAGAGTATTGTTTGATTCGTCCACAGAAAATAGCTCTCTTCCGGCACCTACAGAACCGGAACTTACTACTAAAACCTCGTGGCCCCCGCCACGGATATTAGTTATCTGCCCGGCCAGTTCCGTGATCAGTTCATAATCCAACTTGCCGTTTGATCGATGCAGAACATTTGTGCCAATTTTGATGACAATTCGTTTAGCTTTCACTTTGAGACAATTGGTGACAGGTAGTCCAGTTCAGGGAAATTCGAGGGGTCTAATAATAAGGAGCAGCAAAATCCGCTTGTAGATAATATCATGTAATCAGTAAGTATCGCAAGACGGAGAATAAATTCACTGGACTATATAATTATTAACGGCATGAAACATCATGCATTTTACTTCCCCCAGAAATTGAATTGATTTATTTTCGCAGCTTTATTTTTCACAAACTGAATCCCACGGCGACCTACATTAAGCAGACTCGAAGAGCTAAAAAAGGAGAACAGTAGTGAATACTTGAGGAAACGGGAACTGAAAAAACGGGGATCCCTTAAAAAGCAAAACAGAGAGGATTCAAAATGACTCTGCCCTCATTTGAACAATTTAATAAATTTTCAAAATAAGAGCGGCAAAAGAAGTAACACAACGCAGAGATCCTGCGTTGAAAGACAGTCCTGATCCAGCAGTCTTAGTTACCTGATGAAGAATCGACAGGGGGCGCTGCTTTCTGTTCTAATTTCGCAGCAGGAATCTCCACGGTTTCTTCAGCTTGTGCGTCTTCTTCAGGAATAAGCATCTGCTCTGCAACAGGTACAGCCGCAGCGGACGGTTTTAAGTCTCGTACTACTGAATCACGTGCTGTGTCTGAAGAAAGATAAGCCAGAGAGAGAGAGGTCAGCATGAAAACAATCGCCACACCGGTCGTAATTTTTCCCACACCTGTCATGCTTCCACGTACCGAGTTTGCCTGCCCCACGCTGCCGAAAGCAGCTCCGAGTTCCGCGCCGCGGCCGGACTGCAGGAGGACAAAAAAGATAATCGAAATAGAAGCGATAATGTGAATAACTAGAATTAATTCAAACATAAAAACTGGTTAAGATAGATTTTTTTAATCAGCTGCCCGCTGTTACAATTTGCGGGAAAGCATCTGTTTTAAGGCTCGCTCCACCAACAAGCGCACCATCAATTTCGGATTGAGAAAGTAAAGTCTCCGCATTTTCAGCATTTACACTTCCGCCGTAAAGGATCTGCATTTTATCAGCTACTTCAGCACTGGCCAGTGATTCCAGCTCTTTGCGGATTACCCTGTGCATTGAGTTGGCTTGCTCTGGAGAAGCGGTTTTGCCTGTACCAATTGCCCAAACCGGTTCGTAAGCGACTACACAACGGAGTTGATCATCTGCCGCTAATCCGGACAACCCCTTACCCAACTGTGCAATAACTACTTCTTCGTGATTACCTGATTCGCGCTGTTCCAACGTTTCTCCAACGCAGAGAATTGGGCGGATACCGTGTTTAAGCAGAGTTTCTGTTTTGCTGCGGATAAATTCGTCAGCTTCGCCAAACAGCATTCTACGTTCAGAATGTCCAACGATGCACCATTGAGCTCCGCATTCTTGCAGTAACGGTGCGGATGTTTCACCGGTAAAAGCTCCTGATGTTTCTGAGTGAACATTTTGCGCGCCAACCGCGATTAGTGTGCCTTCAAATGTCTTTTTCATTGATGAAAGTAAAACATCCGGTGGACAAATCACAACTTCACATGCACTATTCTCCACTAATGGACTTAGTACTTTCAACATCTCGTCAATCAATGCGAACGAGCCGTTCATTTTCCAGTTTGCCGCAATCAGTTTGGCTCGCATCTAAATTTCTCTAAAAATAGCACATCATATAAAAAAGTTAATCCTAGCATATTAAGTCTTTTACCCATTAAGTACAAGATTTTTCCTGAAATATTGACTACTTTGATCGTAGCTATTGCGTTTTCTGAACTTTTTGCTACTTATACTTACAGTCAAATTTTTATAACAGTTTTCAAAATTTAATATTTTTGAGTGTGACTTTGGACTTAATTACAATAATCAGGGAGAAATTTTGGAAAAATTAAGGGAGCGCATTGATGAGTTGGATGCAGAATTATTGGCATTGCTGAATGAACGTGCAAAATGCGTAATGAAAATTGGAGCAATCAAACAAAAAGAAAAAACGGAAGTATTAGTACCACAAAGGGAAATTGAATTGCTCGACCGCTTAACCTCGCTCAATCAGGGTCCGATGACCGCGGAAATGGTGCTACATATTTTTCAGGAAATAATTGATACGCTCAAAGAGTTGCAGAAATAACCTAAACAAGTCTAATTAAATTCCGCAACCAAATCTTTGAGTATAACTTTAGAGCTAAAAAATATAATTCTTTAATATTTTTATTTAATTTCAAGAAGCTCCACTTCAAAAATTAAGGTTGCATCCGGAGGAATTGCATTACCTGCACCTTGACTGCCGTAACCCAAATCAGACGGAATCGTCAGTTCCCACTTATCACCCACATGCATCAACTGCAGAGCTTCCGTCCAGCCCCGGATAACACCATTTACCGGAAATGACGCGGGTTGATTACGTTTATAAGAACTGTCAAATTCAGTCCCATCAGTCAGTTTACCGCTGTAATGCACTGTCACAAGACTACTTGCGCCAGGACTTTCAGTTCCGGCACCTTCTGTTATTATTCGATACTGCAAACCGCTTGCGGTAGTGATGGTATCTGCTGAAGCTGTATTGGTCACAATTCCCTCTTGATTTGAAGTTGATGCCACAGGATAATCTGCACCTTTATTTGCATTCATATATAGCGCGGCTGCACCAACCAGCGCCGCGAGGGCCAAAAGATACGTCCTATTTTTGTCACTCGGCATTTAACCCCTCAAGAATTAAATAAAGTCAAAATAGCTGTTGCTACTTTAAAATATGAGTACTCATTCTACAGGAAGCTCTTTGATTTTTACACCAACTTTTTCAAATAAATCACTCAGAGAATCCTTTACATGCTCTACATCCATACGGTCTTTGAAAACAATACCTAGAGTTGATTCAACCATGACAGGATCAAGATGATCCTGATGCAGTGTAACCAGTGATCTCGCCCAATCCAAAGTTTCCGCAACTCCGGGAATTTTTTCCAGTTTTTGTTTACGGATCAATTCCATAAATACACAGATTTGTTTGGCCAGATGCAAATCACAATCTGGTACTTTGCTGCGTACAATCGCCAATTCTTTTTCATATTCCGGATAATCCATCCACAAGTAAAAGCAGCGGCGGCGTACTGCATCTGATAATTCGCGGGTACGGTTGCTGGTTAAAATCACATAGGGTTTTTCTTTGGCTTTTATGCTGCCGATTTCCGGAATTGTGATTTGCCATTCAGACAGAATTTCCAGCAAAAAACTTTCAAATTCCTCGTCTGAACGATCAAGTTCATCAATTAATAAAACAGGTGGTTTATGATGCGTGATCGCCTGCAGTAACGGACGTTTCAGCAAAAAATCTTCGCTGAAAATTGTAGACTCACGCTCTGCCAGAGATTTTCTCCCGCCTTCTTCAAGTTTGATGTGCAGTAACTGGCGCTGATAATTCCACTCATAAAGCGCCATATTCGCGTCAAGCCCTTCATAACACTGGAGTCGTATCAAATCTGTATCAAACGCTTTTGCCATTACTTTCGCGATTTCAGTTTTGCCGACACCGGCCGGACCTTCAACCAGTAAAGGTTTTTGCAGTGTTTTCGCTAAATAAACTGACATGACAATTGCGGAATCCGCCACATAATTTTGCTCCTCCAGCATTTGCCGAATTTTTTCTGTATCTTCTTTGTACATTCTTGAGGCCTGATTCAGGATTGGTTTTGACGGACACAATCTTCGAGTGCGTCCCACGCCAGTTTCATACATTTGATTCTGCTGCGGTGTTTTTTCAAGGCAATCAACGGCAGTAAGGAATCGAGGGATTCCGCAATTTCCTCCGTATCTTTACGCAGACTTTCAGTAAACACCTGACTGATCTTTTCGGCTTCCTGCAGAGTTTTTGTTAAAATCAATTCACTCATCATTGAGGCAGAAGCCTGGCAAATGGAACATCCGCGCACTTGTGTTTTGCAGTCCTGAATAGTGCCTTCAGACACAGCCAAAGTCAATTCCAATTCATCTCCGCACAGTGGATTAAAGGCAGAGGCCCGCAGATCCGGACACTCCAAACGTCCGGAATTTTTTGGAT
>Ga0208766_1000135_pt1 | contig 38351 bp, 18 predicted proteins | sample ETN01SmetaG_3_FD_185792 | JGI IMG/M metagenome (GOLD analysis project Ga0208766, IMG submission 185792) | Marine microbial and viral communities from oxygen minimum zone, Eastern Pacific Ocean - ETNP2014F12-01SV263 (SPAdes) (version 2) | ecosystem: Environmental > Aquatic > Marine > Oceanic ... | reverse complement strand
TCAGAAGAATCACAGCAATTTTTTATTTACAAAAAACAAAAAATGCTAAAAATATTTTTAAAAAATTATTAAGTTCTGAAGAATTTAATTCATTTCATGAATTCAATAACAATCTATTAGATTTAACTAAAACATCATTGCAGCATGGTTTTGAGTTAAGATTTGTTGAATTAATTGAATTAGTAAATAAATATAAAATTAAAAGTGTTTTAGAGATTGGGACAGGAAGGACTACCTTTTTATTTAATGAAATTTTAATTTCATCTGGTATTTTAATTGACGAAAGAACATCACTTGATTTATCAGAATTCTTAATCCACCATAAAATAGTGTTTATTTCATCATAAGAAACTATCGGTCCATCTGGAGGCATAAATTTTATGTTATCAACTGGCAGCCTTATTCTTTTAAAAATCAAACTATTTCGAGGATTAATTTTATCAATTGGCGACCCTGCATTTCCTCCTTTAGTTAGTAGAGGTAAAGAAGATAAATCCAAATCTCCTCTTTTTATTTCATTATTATGACAAGAAATACATTTCTTGATAAGAATGGGTTCAATAATATTTGAATATAGTTCAATTGAATCCAAGCTTATTGAAATTTCAGCAAGTAAATTTTCATCTTCAACAAATCGATTTTTAATTTCTTCAGGGGCATATTCAAACAAGTAATTTTCTCCGTGCGTTATATTACCTCCATTATGCCCAGTTATAAATAAAATTATGATAATTGCAAAGTTTGAAAATGATTTAAATTTTTTAGGAATAAAATCCTTAAAAAAAGATAAACGGATAATCCATGCAAGGAAGCACATACCAACTAATATGAAACCAAATAATTTATGTAGGGAAAGGTTTTCTTCAATGTAAAGTCCAGTTTCGGCAAGTAGCCAACCAAAAAGGGCACTAAAAGCAGAGGATATAAAACTTAAAAACCAACTAAAAGATATAATTCTATTATTGATTTTATTTTTAAATAGATCAGAGTATGTCTCAATTAGTATAGATAGTATTAAAAATCCTATTGGAAGATGAACTAATAAGGGGTGAAGTCTTCCAAAGAAAGAGGAAACATCTAATACAATCATTTATATTTTAGGTTCTAATTAGTTTAACTGGATAAGTTTTTCCAGAATTCCATTGAGGGACATATATACTATCATCATTGTCTATACAGACATCGTGAGGATTTAAAAAAGACTTCTGATCATAAATGGGTTTTTCTAAAACACCATCTTTATATTTCGGCATATTTCCTCCAGGTAATGAAACAATTTTATTATTAATATCTAAAATGGCTAGCATCCCATCATAATTCCACCAACTTTCTGTAATGATTACTGCAAAGAATAGATTATTTCCCTTGATAACTGGACGACAAATCCAACAGCCTGGGAGAGAAATAGTTTCGATATGATTTCCATTTAAATCAAATCTCTTAAATTCATTTTTAGTCCTAGATGAAATTAATAGAGAAGGATTATTTTTTTCTCTTGTATCAAGAGTAATTCCATGACAGCAATCAAATTGATTTGATTTTTCACCATGACCACCAAAGTGTTTTATGTAATTCCCTTTTGAATCATATTTAATTATGAAATCTTTTCCATAACCATCTGCAATAAAAATATCTCCATTGGGAGCTACAGCTATTTCTGTAGGTTTAAAATCTTCAGCTGAATTATATTCTTTTATTTCTTTTGGATAATCTAATTCTAAAATTTTCCTCCCTTTCAGATCAGTTTTACAAACCATGTGTTTATCAGTATCAGTAATATATAAAAACTCTTCACCACCTTCATCTACAATAGTTAAACCATGAGCTGAAGAATATCCTATGCTCCAGGATCCTTCAATTTTTCCTGACTGGTTATAGATTAATACATTATTTTTAGGATGCGTAGTTGTCATAAAAATTCTATTTTTATTATCCATTACCATTTCATGACAATGATTTACAGGAAAATCATTAGCATTTTGAACTCCCCATTTTTTATCTACTTTGTATTTAAAATCTCCATGGCCAATGATTTCATTATTTTGCTTCAAATTTTTTCCAATAGAAAATGATTTAATCGGAATACCTGCTCCAATTCCTAACAGAGCAGATTTTTTTATAAAGTTTCTTCTAGAATTTAATTTTATTTTTTTCATGATAAAATGTCTTTTACAACGTGTCCGTGTACATCAGTTAAACGATATCTTCTGCCTTGATGCTTAAATATTAATCTCTCGTGATCAATTCCAAGAAGGTGCATCACCGTTGCTTGAAAATCATGAATATGAACAGGTCTTTCAGCTAAATTATATCCAAATTCATCAGTGGCGCCAATGGTTATTCCTTTTTTAATTCCAGCACCAGCCATAAAGATGGTAAAACATTTAGGATGATGATCCCTACCATATCCAGGATCAGTAATTGATCCTTGAGTATAATTTGTTCTTCCAAATTCCCCTCCCCAAATAACAAGAGTATCTTCTAATAACCCTCTTTGTTTTAAATCCTTGATTAGGGCAGCAGTAGGCTGATCTGTGTCTTTACATTGAATTTGAATATCCTTATTAAGATTTCCATGTTGATCCCAGCCTTGGTGATAAAGTTGAATAAATTTAACATCTTTTTCTACTAGTTTTCTTGCTAGAAGGCAATTTGCGGCAAAAGTCCCAGGATTTTTACTGTCTTCACCATACATATCAAAAATGTAATCCGGTTCATTTGAAACATCCATTACTTCAGGAACAGATGTCTGCATTCTATAAGCCATCTCATATTGAGACATTCTTGACAAAATTTCAGGATCTCCAATATCCTCATAATTTTCATTCTCAAGTTTTTTAAGATACTCAAGCTGCTCTTTCCTTAAATCCCCTGTCACACCAGGCGGATTTTCTAGATAAAGAACCGCATCTTTACCTGATCTAAACTGAACCCCTTGATACTTAGAAGGCAAAAAGCCATTACCCCAAGATCTTGCATAAAGTGGTTGCCCTTGTTTATCTTTTGTTACCAAAACAACAAACTCAGGGAGATTTTTATTATCAGAACCCAGTCCGTAACTAACCCATGAACCCATTGATGGCCTACCAGGCAAATTTGAACCTGTTTGAATAAAGGTTACCGCAGGATCATGATTTATTTCTTCAGTATACATTGATTTTATAAAACATAAGTCATCAACTACTTTTGAAGTATGTGGCATAAGATTACTCACCCAAGCACCACTTTCACCATGTTGTTTAAAATCAAATATTGAGGATACTAAAGGGAAGCTAGCTTGGCCAGCTGTCATACCTGTAAGTCTTTGACCACCCCTTATACTTTCAGGAAGCTCTTGACCATTTAATTTTTTCAGTAAAGGTTTATAGTCAAATAGATCTAGCTGAGATGGAGCTCCACTTTGGAAGAGGTAGATAATTCTTTTTGCTTTTGCAGGAAAATGTGGAAGCTTAGAATTTGGGGTTAAGCTATTAGAAATGTTGCCAAAAACAGGCGCCGGATTAATTAAGGAACCTAGAGTCAAAGCTCCAAGGCCAAGAGATGTTCTTGTTAGAAAATCTCTTCGAGTATACTTTTCATTATGATGATGGTCATTACAATTCATAGTTTTTAAATTATCTTTTCATATAAACTTCATCATGATTTAATAGTGTATTCGCTACCATTGTCATTGCTGCTGTCTTATATCTGTTTAAACTTCTATCTCTGGGTTTCTCTCCACTTCTAAATATTTCATATGCAAGGTTAGGTTTTTTTCTAAACTTATCAAGTTGTTTAAAATAAAGTTCTTTAAGTAATTCTAGTTCTTTCTTTTTTGGTTTCCTAGATGTACAAATTCTAAAGCCCAATGAAATAGATTCATCAATTGAATTTGGAGCCTCTTTTTGAATGCGTTCAGCAAGAATTCTAGATGCTTCAAAAAATTGCGGATCATTTAACAATACAAGTGCTTGCAAAGGAGTGTTGGTTATTTCTCTTTTAACCGTACAGACCTCTCTTGTAGGAGCATCAAAAGTTGTCATAGATGGAGGAGGAGATGTCCTTCTGATGAAAGTATACATGCTTCTTCTATAGAGACTATCGCCAGATGATTCTTTATAATTCATTAATTTTATTGAAAAATTTGATTTTTCTTTCCATAACCCTTGGGGCTGATATGGTTTAACACTTTCACCACCAACATGTTTAACTAACAAACCACTTGTTGCAAGTGCATTATCACGAATCATTTCTGCAGGGAGTCTATAGCTATTAGATCTAGAAAGGAAAATGTTGTCAGGATCAATCTCAACAAATTTTTGATTTGGTACGGAGCTTTGCATATAAGTATGTGAATTAACCATCAATCTTAAAAGGGCTTTAATATCCCAATTATTTTCAATTAGGTAATTAGAAAGAAAGTCAAGTAATTCTGGATGGGAAGGTAAAGACCCTTGAACACCAAAATCATCAGGAGTTTGAACTATGCCCCTTCCAAAGATCATTTGCCAATATCTATTAACAGTCACTCTTGAAGTAAGTGGATTTTTTTTATCAAACAACCATTTAGAAAGACCTACTCTGTTTTTTGGTAAATCCGAAGACATTTCTGGTAGTTTTGACGGGACATCAGCATTAACTTCATAAGTAGGCATGGAGTATAAGCCTCTATCATAAGCAAAAGTTTTTCTTTTTTTATCCATATCTTCCATTATCATTAATTCAATTACATCAGAAACTTCATTAAGCTTTTTTTGCTTTAGACTTTGAATTTGATTTTTCAATTGTGTTATTTTATAATCACTATTTATTAGATGATTTTTTATCTGAGAATCATTTATATTCAATTTTTGTTTAACCTTATATTGATTATATATAAGACCAATTTCATAGTCAGTTAAGGCTTTATTATAAATAACTATGTCATCAACTAAGCCTTTAAATATTTTGTTATCACCACTAGATCCATCATTTGAAATCCCAATTTTAAGTTCTCTTTTCTCTAACTTTACTCCACTACTTGATACAGGTTTTATAGTTTTATATAAATTATTTACTAATACTTGATTTTTAATTTTTGAACCATTCACAAATAAATTTGCTCCATTCGCTTTTCCTAATCCATCATATGAAAAAGATAAATGAGTCCAATTATTTTTTAAAATAGAGTCTTTTGATTTAATATGAATTAAATTTCCAGGAAGAGCACTAATTAATCTAAAATTTATATAATTCTGATCATCTAAATAAAGATCCCATCCCCTCCAAAAATTATTTTTACCACCAGTAGTTCCCATTATTGTTTGCCCAAAACCTTTTTTTCTTTTTTCTGTATTAATCCACACAGAAGCTGAAAAAGGATCTGTCCATTCAAAATTAGGAACAGCTTCTAAAAGAATAGCATCAGTTCCAGTTCCTAGTTTAAATGCATTTCCATCAATACCTTTTTCTATTTTAGGCGCAACATTAGATAAGATTTGATAATCATCATCGATAACAAAATTTGAACTTCTATCAAAAGTCCCTTGTACAATTGTAAAAGATGCAAGCTTCTTTTTAAAAGGTTTAATATTTTCAAGTCTAGCTTTTTGAATTATTGATCTTTTAATTGATCTAGAAACTTTTGGTTCAGAAAGTGAATTACTATAGTTATAAAACTCTGCAAGTTCTTCTTTTGTGAGTTTTAGCTGGGTCTTTTTTAAAGCAATTTTTTCATCTAAATCTGATATCTTTTTTTCTTGAGAAACATTAGGCAAGAGCATTAAAGGTCCAAAATCACCATCATCACCTGTCATACCTAACTCTCTAATTTGATTAAAAAAACCAGACAGTTGATAATAATCTTTTTGTGAAATAGGATCAAATTTGTGATCATGACATTTTGCGCACATCATTGTAAGACCAAGAAAAGCCGTTCCAACTGTTTCAGTTCTATCAAAAACATAATTTAATCTCCATTCTTCATCAATTACACCTCCTTCGGCAGTCATAGGAGAATTCCTGCTGAACGCAGTAGCGATTTTTTCTTCTCTTGTTGCATTTTCTCTTAAATCTCCTGATAATTGAACAGAAACAAATTCATTATAAGGCATGTTTTCTTTAAATGCATTTATAACCCAATCTCTCCACGGCCACATTATTCTTAAACCATCTGCATGTAATCCGTGAGAATCAGCATATCTTGAAAGATCAAGCCAATCCATTGTTAAGCGTTCTGCATTTTCATCACTACTCAATAGCTTGTCCACAATTTTAGAATAGGCATCTGGATCATTATTAGCTATGAAAGAATCAATTTCTTCAATACTTGGGGGTAATCCGGTAAGATCAAAATAGACTCTTCGAAGTAATTTTTCTTTTTTAGCAACATCAGAGAATTCAAGATTTTTTTCTGTTAATCTATTGAAAATGAAATGATCGATTTCATTCTTTATTTTTTTATTTACTTTTTTTGACTGAGGAATATTGACTTTTACAACTGGCAAGAATGACCAATGTTCTTTCCATTCAGCTCCTTGTTCAATCCATTTTAATATTATGGCTTTTTCTTTTGAGCTTAGTGTAAGCTTAGAATCAGGAGCTGGCATCATAAATTCTGGATCGTCTGACAAAATCCTATATGCAACTGCACTACCATTAATACTACCAGGTGAAATAGCCGTTTGCCCACTAGATAATTTTGAAAAAGCTATTTTTTCATCATCTAATCTAAGACCAGCCATTCTTGTTTTTTCATCAGGGCCATGACAAGAAAAACATCTATCAGAAAGAATAGGTTTTACATGATAATTAAAATCAATTTTTTCTGGTAAAGAGGGATACTCATATGTAACTTCTTCAGGCACATTTAATGAACATGAAAAAAATAAAATTGCTAAAAAGGGAAAGGCTAAAACCCTCATAAACTATTGTTATAACTTATTAAATTTAAAAAAAAAGTAAATTTTAAAAAAATTCTGACTCCTATATTAATTTTTAGAAAGGATATAAATATAATCATCATTTGCTAAAATAAAGAAATCATCCTCTCCAATAGGTAGAATTTTTCTAGCGTTTATAGACATTGGCAGAGGAAGAAATCTTGAGGCGTTAAAATTTTCAGAACCCCAATCACTTAAAATTCCTCCAGGATTTGCAGAAGAGATTCCTAATTCTGTTACGTACTGATGAAAGTTTCCTACGTAAAATAGTTTAGCAATATCGTCTTTTAAAAAAAAGAAGTCCTCTATGGAACTAAATTGAGCCTCTTTGGGAAGGGGTTTGCCAATAAATTTTTCTCCATTATTAATAAATAAGGTTGATCTTAATTCATAGATACTTTTAGTTTCAAAGATTTTATCTTCAGATTTTCCTGTTAGACTCTTTATATCATTGACTTTAGAAAAATTGATGTATTTAGGAAATTTCTTTTTTAAATAAGGCAATTGTTTATCAAGTTTATCCTTTGAAGCAAAGGGGACATATGTTCCAAAAAAATCATAAAAAATTATTGGATCTAATTGAAGGTTTTCATCATAATCATCTAAGTATATTTTAACAGGCTTTTCCTTATTTGGTTTCCACTTAAAATTTGATCCGGAATTTCCTGCTAAAATATCAATTTTACCATCAGAATTAATGTCATCAACCAAAACGGTATTCCATAATCCATTCGTGTTTAAAAGACCAAGTTGATCTGTTGCATTAACAAAATTGTCACTTCCCTTATTTAACACAACTGTAATAGGCATCCAATCGCCAACCATTATAAGATCAAAATTTGAGTCGCCATTAACATCAGCCCATTGACTATCAGTAACCATCCCAAATCTCTCTTTCATTACAATTTCAAAAGAATTTTTTTTAGTGTTTTTCAGTATGAAACTATATGGACTTAGCCCATAAGATCCTGGAATTGATCTACTCCCAATAAAAAGATCTTCATAACCATCATTGTTATAGTCATTTACTGAGACAGAGGATCCATTCGTTTGAGGTAGTGAAATTGGTAATCTTGAAAAAGATCCTTTCCCATTATTTAGGTATATTCTATCCATTAGATTTTCATCAAGCTCCTGCAGGTCACTTCCGCCACTAACAACATATAAATCTAAATCACCATCATTATCAATATCAATTGTTGCTGCATCAACATCTTCATATTTACTATCTCTATTAAAATCAGGGATTTCCAGGGGTGTAAAATTTAAACCTTTTAGACCAAGAAATATTTTTGAACTTTGATAACGGGCACCGCCAATAAATACATCTTCAATCCCATCGTTATTAAAATCAGCCACAACTCCTGCAGGTCCCTCATATGATAGCCTTTCAGGAATTAAACGCTCTCTTTCATAATCATAAAAACCATTTTCTTTATGTTTAAATGGAAGGATTTTTAAAGAAAATTCTGAAGATTTTTCATCAAAAATTTTTGATGCCTTACCCTCATTTCTTTTATTAATAATTAGTTCTTGATTTACTGCAATATTTTTTTCAGTTTGAAAAAGACCATCTGGCCATCTAACAACAATTGAATCTATTTGGCCTATTTCACCAAGTCCAAAATAAACTTTGTGAGAGGAGGATGATTGAAAGCCACGGGTTACTATGTTTTCTCTTACCCACTGTTTTTCTTCAGAAAAGATCTTAATCTTTGATCCCCTTGTTATAGGATAGTTTTTGTCTCCTTTAAGAGTTATTGAAATATGACTGTTTTTATTTTCTGAAAGGTTTTCAAGAATAGTTGAGGTTGAGTTTAGATTATTAAGCACAATGTCTAAATCACCATCGTTATCTAAATCAGCATAAGCAGCTCCGTTGCTGTATGAAGGTTTGCCAACAAAAGATTTATCTATATTTTCAAATTCAAGATTTCCCAGATTTCTAAATAAAATATTTGGAATTTTAAGAGTTGGCATTTCATCAATAAGTTTTTTCTTTATTTCATCCTGCCTAGAATTATTATACTTAGTAAAATCAACATTGCTGAGATAATTAATGTAATCTAGATCGTTAGGCCTTTTTGCTATACCATTTGTGATGAAAATATCATTTAGCCCATCAGCATCAAAATCTTGTAATAAAACTCCCCAGCTCCAGTCAGTAGCATATGTTTTTGTTAGAAGAGCTATCTCTGAAAAAGATCCATCGCCTCTGTTTAGGTGGAAGTGATTTCGAGCAAGTTGAGGTTCAAAACCAAACTCTTTTTTTATTCTACTGACCTGATCTTCATCCTCTCCACCAGATTTCAAAAATATTTTTGGATCATAAGGCATCATATCTGTAGTGAAAATGTCTTGATGTCCATCAGAATTTAAATCAGCCACATCTATACCCATGGTAAAATGTGTTGAATGGTAAATTGATTTTTTAATCGATTCGCTAAATGTTTTGTCTTTATTGTTTATATAGATGTAATCATTCTCATGAAAGTCATTTCCAACATATATATCAAGCCATCCATCATCATTTATATCTGTGGCAGTAATAGCAAGACCATACCCCAAGGGACTATCATAAACATTCACTTTTCTTGTAACTTCAACAAATTTACCTTCAATTTCATTAAGCTTATTTTCATAAAATTTGTCTCCTGAAAGACTATCTGACTCAGCTCTTTTTTCAGACGTCCCATAACTTCTGACAGTATGAATGGCATGATTAAGCAAATAAACGTCTAAGTCACCATCACGATCATAATCTAAAAATGTAGCCTGGGTAGAAAATCCTGAAAAATCAAGTCCAAATTCAGAAGACATTTCTGTAAAGGTTAAATTTCCATTATTTATGTAAAGTAAATTATGAGATTTTTTTGGACTTATCGGACTTACCTTTGTTACATATATATCAAGATATCCATCTAAATTTACATCCTCAAAATTAACCCCATTTGACCAGCTGTTTTCAATGCTTAGACCCGCTTCAACAGTTATATCTTTAAATCTTAAATTTCCCTGGTTTAAATATAGACGATCAGGTAAAAGATTTGCAGAAAAATAAATGTCCTCTAATCCATCATTATTTATGTCTCCTACAGAAACACCTCCTCCATTATAATAATAGAGGTATTCAATAATATTTAATTTAGTTTTATATTCTAATGAATTAGAAAAATCTATCCCTGTTTGATCTGAATTTAGTGATCTAAAGGGGATTGTTGATTCAAATATTTTCTCCTCAGGTGAACATCCAAAAAAGAAAAAAATAAATAATGAAAAAAATATAATATTGTTATTTCTCATTCAGGGTTAAAATTATATATAGTAAGACTATCTTTATTTCTTGTAACTAGCATCTGGCTGTCATTTATCATCAATATATCTCGAATCTCTCCCTTTAAAAAAAAACCTTTTCCACTGGGATGAAAATTAAAATTCTTTCCATCAATGTTTTCAAGATAAATTCCATAAGAGGCGTCATAAATACCAACTTCAGGTTTAACATTGAATAAATTTCCTCCCATCACTATATCTTTATCACCATCATTGTCAAAGTCAGATGTATTGATTGCATATACGGGACTAAATTGAACCTCTTGAGGTAAAGAAATTTTTTCAAATTCAAAATCTCCTTTATTAATAAAGATTGATGTCTCCAGATTATTAGCATCAAAAATTAAAGCTCCTTGCATTTCTTTTTCAGTGAAAATTTTTGAGATATCTGCATCTTTAAATGATTCATAATCAGGAAATTTTTTCTTTAAACTTTTTATTTGATCAATTAAATCATGTCTGAGAGCATATGGATAATATTTCCCGTTTTTAGCTCTAAAAGATATAATTCCTTCGCCAAAACCATTTCTATCAAAATCATTGAAGAACAGTCTAATAGGATTTTCATTACTTGCTTTAAACCTTGAATTTAATCCATGATTTCCAACAATTAGATCTATCATCCCATCATTGTTTATGTCTTCAGAATGGATAGTATTCCACCACCCTTTTTCATTTTCCAGGGAATTAGACACAGGATTAAAAACACCATTTTTATTTTCAAATACTCTCAAGCCCATGTATTCTCCAATTATGATTAAATCCTTATCCTTATCAGAATCAATATCAATAAAAGAAGCATCAGTAATCATTCCTAAATTAATTAAATCAGGAGCTCTAAAATTAGTTTCATTGGTAAAATTGCCCACGCCATCATTAATTAATATGAATCCTGACCCTGGCAATCCATATTGACCAATTTTAATTCTTTCACCAACAAATAAATCTATATCTCCATCACCATCTATATCAGCACCTGCAACAGCCCCGGTACTTATATTGTTTTCACTGTCAGGCAATTTTTGATTTGAATCTGAAAAATTGCCTTTCCCGTCATTTATAAAAAGGCGATCAAAAAGTTGTTGAGAATAACTGGCAACTTCAACACCACCACTGGCAAGGTAAAGGTCTAAATCACTATCATTGTCTACGTCAAAAAGAAGAACTTCAGAATTTTCAGATTCTTTATATTTTTCAAAAAAGGAAACGTCAAACTCTTTTTTAATAAAGCTATCATTGTTAGCTAAAAAAATTTGGGGATTATATCCTTTGGAAGCCGATATTACAAAATCAGATAAACCATCTCCGTTAATATCTCCTTTTGCAAGTTTTGGTCCTTCAGTACTGCACATATGATATGTAAGACGCTCTTTATCAAAATCCACAAACCTATTTTCCTTATGGACATATGCATTTTTCATTTCTATTTTTTCAAAAAGTAAAGTTTGATTTTTCTCATCATCATAAGTACTTTCTTTATAAACAGCGCCAGATTCTTTTAATTTAATGGTTTGGTTAACTTTTACTTTTTTCATTACAGTTTTACCGCCATAAGGCCAAAGAATCTCTAGGTCTACTTCTTTTGAAGATCCAACTCCAAAATTAGGTCTCATATCAACCGATGATTGAAATCCCCTTACAGGCTGGATCTCTTGAATATATGTTTCATTTTCAGTATTAACATATATTTTTGTTCCTATTGCATTTTTGTTTTTATTAATTCCTTCTAGTTCAAACTTTATATAGTTATTTTCTTGTTTATCCAGTTTGTTTTCAAAAACAAAAACAGGCATATTGACATTGCTTACCACTAAATCTAGATCTCCATCATTGTCAATGTCTCCATATGCAGCACCATTAGAAAAACTAGAAAGATTAAGACCAGAATTAGTGTAATTTTCAAATTTAGTTTTGCCGAGATTTTTATAAGAGTGGTTAGGAACTGGTTCGGAGGGAATTATTTCAATTAATCTTTTGTAATCAACCTGATTATTTGCAACAATTGATTTGACTACTTCTTTATTTGAAATGTATTGAAGATAGTCTTGATTTGTTAGGTCTCTGAATATTCCATTAGCAATAAATAGATCTTTAAGTCCGTCATTATCCATATCAAAGAACAATGCACCCCAACTCCAGTCAGATGCTGCCACTCCTGAGAATCTTCCAATTTCACTAAATGTGTTATTATTATTGTTAAGATGCAGCACATTTCTTGTAAACTGGTGATGGTAGCCATTTTTTAAAACATACTGATACTTGTTCCAATCTTCAAATGTTGTAACTGTTTTAAGTCTTTTATAATCAGAGGGGAGCATCTCTGTTACAAATATATCATTGGTTCCATTATTATCAATATCGGCAAGATCAGCCCCCATTGAAGCACCACTAATGGATTTCATTTGGGAGGTAAGTTCTTCACTGAAAGTACCATCCTTTTGATTGATATAGAGATAATCCCTTTCAAAAAAATCGTTGCAAACAAAAATATCTTCCCAGCCATCATTGTTTACATCACCAACAGTAACTCCCAGACCAAAACCTATTATACTCCCATAAATGTTAGCCTTTTTACTAACATCAAAAAATTTTCCATCCCTATTCTCCATTAATTTATCACCCCCAAGAAGATCTCTATTAGGCCTTTCATTTCTTGTCAGTTTAAAAGAAGCTATGGACTGGTAGGAATTATTAAGCATATAAGCATCTAAATCTCCATCTTTGTCGTAATCAAAAAAACTTGCATGAGTTGAATATCCTCTATCATCTAAATTATATTGCTCTGCTGATTCTGTGAAAGATAAATCTCCATTATTTATAAATAATTCATTTTGTTTGTTGTCACCTTTTATGTCTCCTGAATTACAGACATATATATCCAAAAACCCATCAGAATTTATATCTACCATTGTCACTCCTGTTGACCATGCTTTTTCTCCTCCAACACCAGCAGATTCAGTAATATCTTTAAATTTAAAATTCCCAAGATTAAGAAATAATTTATTTTCTTTTTGATTAGAAGTAAGATATAAATCTATCATTCCATCATTATTAATATCGCCTAAAGAAACCCCTCCACCATTATAAAAGTTCCTGTAGAGATAAACGTTAAAATTTTGATCAAACTCTAGATTATTAGAAAAAGTAATGCCGATCTCTTCATTGTTTTTTAACTCAAAAAGAGGATTAGAATTTTCACAGGAGAATAAAAAAACTAGAGTAATAAAGAAAAATTTATAAAGACTTTGCATTTAATTTTAATTAATTTTTTCAGATAGATCTTCAATTATTACGGCAACGTCTCTTCCATCTATTTTATACATTGTTATCTGTCTGTTTCCATCTATCTTAACGTATGCAAAATTATTCTTAGAGTCTAATTTTAAATCAATTTCAATAAAATTATTTCCAGGATACCATAATTGTAAAGTATCTTTTATTTCGTTAATTAAGTTGTCTGAATTATATTCTTCTCTCCATGCTATCCATGAATAGTAATTAAATCTAATATCCATGCCTTTCATAATCCTATCATCATCAAATATTCCCATAAATGACATCCTAATTTTTTTTCCATTTTCAACTGAATCTTTAGGATATAAAATATATTCTGGATAAAGATTTCTGGCTCCAGAAGTAATTAGTTTTTTCTTGTTTAAATCAGCACATATTTCATAAAAATCATCCTTTGTTTGACCTATTTTTAATCCTAAAACTAAGTCATTAAATGACTTACCTGACTTAAGTTCTTTTTTTAGGAGCTTGCTATATTCTGATTCTACTTCACAAGCTAAAAAGGGAGAAAGAATTAAAAGACAAAAAATAATCTTATTTAATTTCATAAAATTTAACAGTTTTATTATTTATTCCAGTGATTAATATTTTTTCTTTTCCTAAAGAAATTAATTCAAATTTACGAATTTGCCCTTCAATATTAAGTGACTTTAAATTTGTAAAGCTTAATTCATCTCGATCTTTTTTAACATCTATTATCCATCCTTTTGAACTATCATGTCTTCCAAATTGAGGTTTAACCAAATACTGATTACCGCCAAAAATTAATTTTGTAATATTCTTATCACTTGGTTGATAATTTATAATATCAAATACTGGCGAATAATTAATCTCTGATGGCAGAGAAATTTTATTGAATTTGCCATTATTATTTATATAAATAGCTGATTCGAGTGTTTTTATATCTAACACAGTAGATTTATTTAACAGATCTGGGCTAAAAATTTTATCTATTGAAGCATCAGAGTAATCCTTATAGTAAAAAAGTTGCTTTTTAAGACTAGGCATTTGATTTATCAAATCATCTTTATCTAAAATTGGGAAATAGGAATTTCCAATTTTCTCACAAAGTATTTGTTCGTAAAAACCATTTTTGTCAAAGTCATTTATATAGAGTTTCATATTTGGAGAAAAGAAGTTATTTGTTCCAAGATTCCCAGCCAAAATATCCATATCTCCATCCTTATCAATATCTATTATATCTATTTTATTCCACATACCATTTGAGTTAGAAAGACCAAATTCCTTTGTGTAATCTTTTAAAACTCCATTTTTATTTATAAATATTTTTATCGGCATCCATTCTCCAGCAACAATTAGATCAGGAAATTCATCATTGTTAAGATTTGTCCAACCTGCTGATTTTATCAATCCTAATTCCTTTAGGTCTTTTTGTTCAACTTTAATAAATTTATTTTCCCCCTTATTTTCAAAAAGGTGTCCAGATACAGGAATTCCATAGAGATCAGGATTAAATCTTTCTCCAATAAACAAATCAAGTAAACCATCATTGTTATAATCATCAATTGCAACTGCCCCAGTTGAGATAGGGTTTTCAAATTCAAAGGAGCTTGTAGATAAAACAAATTTTCCCTTGCCATCATTAATGTAGAGTCGATCATTTAAATTCTGATTGTACATGGAAAATGCCTTTCCTCCAGATCCGACATACAAATCTAAATCTCCATCATTATCGCTGTCAAAAAAGTCTGCGACGACATCCTCTGCTGCTGATTTTTTTGAAAACGGGTCAATTATTTTTTCATATTTATTATCTATTGATACAAAAATTGCTGAGCTTTCTCCTTTGGCTCCTCCTATAAAAAAATCAATGACACCATCATTATTTATATCTCCGCTGGACAAAGCAGGTCCTTCGTTACTATACATCTGTGTTAAAAGACGCTCTTTATTAAAGTCTATGAATTTATTTTCATTGTGCTTGAAATTAAATAATTCGATTTCATTTAGTTTTAGGTTTAAATCTGAATAATTTGCTATGTCAAAATATTCATACTTACTTTCCTCTTGCTTTATTTTATGTGTTTTATTGGTTTCTAAATTTGTGTGATAAGAAACTTTGTTATTTGGCCAGTAAATAATTGCTGAATCAATTTCTTTTACATTACCAACCCCGAAATGCAATCTGTTGGGAATTGAGGATTGAAAACCTCTTGATGGAAAATTTTCAATCATGCTTTGTTTATTATTGGCATATTTTATAATAATTTTTGACCCGACAGCATTTTTATTTTTTTCTTTTCCAATTAACTCAAATGAGATGCTTTTATTTTCATCAATATTACTATTGTTTTTATATACTAAAGCAGGCATATTCACATTGTTTATCACAATGTCTAGATCTCCGTCATTATCTAGATCCCCATAGGACATTCCATTACTAAAAGTGGGTAGGTCAAAACCCCAAGGATCAGAAAAATCAGTAAAATTAAATTCCCCATTGTTTTTATAGGCAATATTTTTTATCGCTTTGGATGGCATTATATCTATCAACTTTTTGATTACCTCTTCTTCTTTTTTTATCATATTCCTGATCCTTTCTGTATTAGCCATGTAAGCTAGATAATCACGATCTAACAAATCTTTATAAATCCCATTTGCAATGAAAACATCTCTTAGTCCATCATTATCCATGTCAAAGATCATAGACGCCCAGCTCCAGTCAGTTGCAGAAACGCCGGAGTATCTCCCAATTTCTAAAAATCCACTTGGTCCGTAATTTCTTTGCAGAACATTTCTTGGAAATTGGTGATAATACCCTTTTGAGTTAGCAAGTGAATATTTATCCCATGACTCATATATAGCCTTTGTTTTTTTTCTTTTTAAAGATTTTGGAAGCATTTCAGTTACAATTAGATCTGTTAAAAGATCGTTGTCTAAATCTGATGAATCTGCACCCATAGAACCTAAAGAAAGGGACTGAAAAAAATTCTCAGACTCTTCTGAAAATGTACCATCTTGATTATTGATATATAAATAATCTTTCTCAAAAAAATCATTGGATATAAAAAGATCTGTCCATCCATCATTATTATAATCACTAAGAGTTATTCCAAGACCAAATCCAATTTTACTTGAATAAATTCCAGAACCTTGGGTTACATCAACAAATTTCCCATCTCTATTTTCTAATAATTTGTTTCCCTGACCTTCTGGATCTGCAATTTCTCTCTGATCCTTAATAAGGTCATATCCTCCAATGGATCTAATCGAATTATTTAGAATATAACAGTCTAAATCTCCGTCTTTATCATAATCAAAAAAAGCTGCATGGACTGAGAGACCTAAAATATCTAAATTATACTTTTTTGACTCTTCACTAAAAGTTAGATCACCATTATTAATAAATAGTTCATTGTGCCTATTTTCTCCTCCTGGGGCACCAGATTTACAAACGTATAGATCTAGTAAACCATCTCCATTAATGTCTGCAAAAGTTGCGCCTGTTGACCAAACATTTGGACATTCTAGCCCAGAAGCTTTTGTTATGTCTTCAAATTGAAAATCACCTTTATTTAAAAACATTTTATTGTCAACAATATTCCCTGTAAGATAAATATCTATTAGGCCATCGTTATTTATATCTCCAAGAGCAACCCCTCCGCCATTGTAAAAATTTCTGTAGGTATAGGGATTGAATTCTTCAGTATACTCTAGTTTATTTTCAAATATTACCCCGGATGAATCACCCTCTAAACTAAAAAGCTTTGAATCATCACATGAATTAAATAAGAGAAATATTATGACAAGAGTTATATAAGTTTTTATCCTTTTCACTGGGAGCAAAATTAAAGATAAAAGAATAAAAAAAGGCTTTCTGTCTTAGAAAGCCTTTTTTTAAATGATTTAAATGAAATCAGATTTAGTATCCAGGGTTTTGATTTAGACCCTCTTGAATTCTATCAAATGGTATAGGGAAAAGTGTCTTATTCCCATCCGAGGCAGGTTTTTCCCACCAAGAATCACCATATTTACCGAATCTAATTAAATCTGATCTTCTAACTGCTTCAGAGAACATTTCTTTTCCTCTTTCTTTTAAGAAGGTATCAGCATCCATTGCAGCTAAATTACCCATTCCGACTCTTGCTCTAAGAGCATTAACGTCATCAAGAGCTAAGCTCCAATCACCAGCAGCTCTAGCAAGAGCTTCGCCTCTGATTAGATGAACTTGACCTAGACGAATTAATGTAAAGTCATTGTCCATACTAGCTCTTCCAAACTGAGAGTAACTGAATTTACCAGGTCTTGCACCACATTCTCTACAACCATCTGGATAGATTTCATTAATGAAAGGAGTGTAAACAAGAATTGGATCTCCATCATCTGTTGCATAATCCAACAGTGCATTTCCACCAAAGTCTAGTTGCTCTCCTTCAATAAAGCTCCATTGTTGTCTATTATCTCCATTAAATGAATTATAGAATGCTTCTAGCGATGAATAACCATTCCATGGCTGAGAATCAAAATTCCAAGTCAACTGACTAGAATAGTGAAGCGCCATCATAGCAAGGTTAAATCCGCCAGCTGTTGCAGCGTCATATTTAACGGTCCAAATATGCTCAACGTTTCCTTGATTGTTAGGAGCAAAAACATGAGGGAATCCCTCTAGTTCAGAAGGATCTGATGCAACATCTGGTCGTTTACCAGGATTTACACCTTTACATCCAGCAGCACAAAGAGAATATCCACCATTGTCTATAATGTACTGAGCAGCATTTGCAGCTTCAGTATAGTGCGGGGTTCCATCTAAGGCACCAGGTGCACTTTCTAGATAAACTTGAGCACCTAAATATAACTTAGAGATAATACCAAGTACGCCAAACTGATTTAGTCTGTATGCATCTTTAGCAGTTCCAAGTGCAGTTGAAGTTAAATCAACACCATCACTAAGATCACTATCTCCAAGAGCAGCTAATAGTTCTGATTCAATAAAAGCAAAAGCTTCAGCTCTTGTTGATTGTGCAACAGAAGCACCAGGAGCAGTAGGTAACTGAATGTTTCCATAAAGATCCATTAATCTCCAAAAGAAGTAAGCTCTTAAAGCTCTAATCTGAGCAGTTCCATTAGCATCTAATGAACCACCAGATAATAACTCATTACATGCATTTACAGCACCATAATGAGAAGTCCAGTTATTGTTAACACTAGGGTTAGTAGATTTATACTGGTGTTTGTGGAAGTCAATAAGCCATCCACCATCATACCAGTCACCACCTTTAGTAGTAACAACCATTTCGTCAGAAGTTAACTCCTGTGCAGAATACCAATTAGAATGGCCTCCCGTACCGGTGTTTCTTAGTTGTGAAAAAGCTCCCTCAAGGGCATCAGCTCCAGCACCACCACCTGAGTCAGTTGCAATACCTGCAACGGAAATGTTAGTAGTAATTACTCCTCGTAACTCTTCCTCAAGATCTGTACAAGAAAAAGTTACTGCGAATAAACCTAAAATAAATAATGTAGTATATAAATTTTTCATATCGAGTATGTATTAAAAGTTTAGTTTAAGACCTAGAGCAAATGATTTAGAAGCAAAATAATCTTGCCTTCTATCAATACCAGGAGCAAGCAATGCAGCTCCACCAGAAGCTACGTTACCTTCTTCAGCACCTCCAAGAGCATCGAAAAGCTCTGGTGATGGATCTGTTCCAGTATATGAAGTCATAATGAAAGGACGTGTAGCACTAAATGATACTACTGCATCCTTAATTGCTTTGTCAGCACCGAAATCAATTCTTTTTGCTATTGTTAAATTATCAAGTAAAAAGAAATCTGCCTTTTCAACGTATAATGAACTGTACTGTGCAACTCCAAGACTAGGTTCTCTAAGAGATGTGTTCATTTGGTTATATGAAGTTTGAGACGGGACATTTGGCTCATAAAATGCTCTAAAAGTATTTATAAGACTGTGTCCGAAAGCACCTCTAAAGAAAGCATTAATGCTCCAATCTCCAAAGGTAATCATATTACTCCATCCAAGTTCAAGGTCAGGATAAGCAGAGCCAACGACCCTACCATCATAATCTTCTTGTAAAACGTTACCAGCATCAGTGTTAAGTGAACCGTCACCTGTTACGTCTTCAAATATAGGACCTCCAGTTGCATTAACACCTGTAAAGACCGGCGCGTAGATTTGACCTAATGGCTCACCTACAACCACTCTAATCATTGTAACAGCATTTTGCCCTGGAGAACCAAGGTAACCATATTGAGCTCTGTCAATTGGATATGCATCTAGAGTTACTTCATTACTAGAGAGAGCAACACCTGTGTTATACATCATGTTACCATTATTGATAACATCATATCCAACAGCTAATTCCCATCCTTTTGATGTTACCTCTCCAGCATTTTCCCATCTTCTGTCAACACCAAACTCAGAAACGTCAACTTGTCTGTCGATAATAAAGTCTGAGATGTTTCTGCTATAAATGTCTAGATCAACAGATAATGCTCCTTTGTCAAATTCAATACCAAAGTTTGTTTCTGCTTTTTCTTCCCATTTTAAATCTGGGTTTGCAGCTCTCGCTAAAGTAGTTGCACCACCAGCAGAACCTCCGCCAGCATAAACAAAGTTTCTCGCAGGAACCGATAATCCGTTAGGACCAGGGATATTTCCTGTCGTAGCATAACCTAATCTAACTTTTAATTTGTCAAAACCAAGACCTAACATTGAGTTGATATCAGCACCAACTCCGAAAGCTGGGAAAGTACCCCACTTTTGATCAGCACCAAATTTAGATGAACCCTCTCTTCTTAAACTAGCATTGAAAAATAGATTGCTAAACGATAGATTCACTCTACCAAACATTGCAATTAGCTTTTCATCAGGAGAAGCATAACTGTTTGCTTGAACGTAACCATCGTTAAGAAGGTCTTGAGAATTTTGTATTGCATCAGAATAATCTAGAGAGTTATCAGGGAAGTCCCCAAGCCCTACATACATTCCGTTAGCATTTATTTGATTGTAAGAATATCCTCCAGTGATTACCATTTGAGTTTCTCCCCAAGTTTTGTCTAGAGTTCCGAAAACTTCATAAACTTTGGTAGAAAGATCATATGTTCCATGGGAGGCAAAACCTCTTCTTGTAGGACTAACAGCATTTCCTTCGAAAAGTAAAGTTGTTGGTCGATACAATTGATCTTTTGAAGTAGTTCTTTGCTCAGCAGCACGAACTGTTATATCAAAAGAATCAGTTAGGTCATAATTAAGATTAACATTATAGTTAAAATCTGTTGAATTTCTAGTATTTCTAGTTTGCTCAATTATTGCAACAGGATTGTAACTTCTAAATAATCCAAGAGACTCAAAGTATCCACCGAACTGAGCTGCGTTAAACGCGAACGGAGAATCTGCACCATAAATCGGCGCTGTAGGGTTATAGAATTGAGCAAATTCAAAAGCTCTTTCATCACCTCTTTCTGCATCTCTTTTAGTATAGGAAATGTTAAAATCTATTTTAAGTTTATCTTTCATAGCAGTAGTACTAATAGCTGCACGAGAGTTTAACTGCTTGTAGCCAGTATTGTTAAGGATACCCTCAACTTCTTTGACGTTTGCAGATACTCTATAAACAGTATTTCCACTACCTCCAGAAGCAGCAAAATTATGAATCTGAGTGCTTCCATTTCTTGTGATTGCATCTATCCAATCAGTTTCATTTCCAATGTTTGTTCCACCATTAGCTAAAAACTCTGAAGCAGATAAAACTGGAATTTCTTGAGATATTGAAGAAACTGCATAGTTTCCACTATAGCTAACTTGCATTTCTCCAGCAGTTCCTCTCTTAGTTTGAACTAAAAGAACACCACTTGATCCTCGAGCACCATATATCGCAGCACCAGAACCATCTTTTAAGACAGTAACTGATTCGATGTCTTGAGGGTCAACATTAGCAAGTGTTGCTCCTGGGACACCATCGATAACAACTAATGGAGATGTATTTGCTCCTAGAGTTGATAGTCCTCGAATTCTTATTGTTGGATTTTCATTAGGGTTTCCACCTGGCTTATAAATTGAAAGCCCAGCGACTTTACCCTGAAGAAGTTGGACCGCATCAGTGATAGGCCCTTGATTAAATTCTTCTGAGTCAACTTTAACAACGGCAGAGGTAATTTCTCTTTCACGTTGTGATCCATAACCAGTAACCACAACTTCTTCTAAAGCTTGATCGATGGCTAGGGTTACATTTACCTGATCCTGTCCTGAGACAGCAACTTCTTGGGCACTAAACCCAACAAATGATATTACAAGAACATCACCTGTACTAGCTGAAATGGTAAAATTACCATCAAAATCAGTACTTGTACCAGTATTGGTACCTTTAACTAGAACCGTAGCTCCAGGTAAGGGTCCGTCATCACTTGAAACATTACCGCTAATTTGTTGAGCGGATAAAACTCCAGATAAAAACAGACACAAAAAAAGATTAATTGTATTTTTCATTTAAATCATTTTTTTTGGTTCATTTAAAAATTACATTTTGATTATAGACACCATTGTCTATTTTCAAAAATAAACGATTCAATTTACAAGTATTATATTAAAGGAGTAGTATAGAATGATAATTTGTTAAAAAAATGTTACGAAAACGATTTCGGAAAAATAATTTACCTTTGATGTAATATTTTAATTTTTTGTCAAAAATAGTTTGTTATGAAAGTAATAAAACTTAAAGATATTGCAGAACGATTTAATGTTTCTGTATCTACTGTTTCAAAAGCAATAGCTGGATATACAGATATCAAAAAGGAAACAAAGAAAAAGATTTTGGAGTATGTAAAGAAGGTTAATTTTCGACCTAATTCAATAGCATCTTCTTTAAAGACAAAAAAAACAAAAACTATTGGTATTGTGATACCCAATATACAAAATTTTTTTTTTGCAAAAATCCTCGATAGTATTGTCAATGCTGGAATGAGTGAAGGCTATAGAAGTGTTTTGATGTGTTCAAATGAATCATTTGAAAAGGAAGTGGAGTGTGTAGATGAATTAATTAATAATAATGTAGAGGCAGTCTTTATTGCATTAAGTGATCGAACCACAGAATACGCTCATCTTCAGAGGGTTAAGGATTCAGCAATAATTTTAATTCAATTCGATAAAATTTCTAAAATGATTCAAAGCTCAACAGTTACGACAAACAATATTGAATCAGCATATGAATTGACAGAAATGTTAATAAAGTCAGGAAAAAGAAAAATCGCCCATTTAAGGGGGGGGTATATTTCTCAGGTTTCAATAGATAGATTCATTGGCTATCAAAGAGCATTAGAGAAAAATGAGATTGAATTTGATAAAAATTTAGTTATGATTAGCGAGAACGGATCTTTCGAGGAGGCTGTATCAAATCTTCAAGAAATTATTGATAAAGGAATAGATTTTGATGCTGTTCTTGCAATAGATGATAAAACTGCTATGGGGACCATAAAGTGTCTTTTAACTAATAAGATTAAAATACCTGAGCAAGTTGCTGTAGTTGGTTTTAGTAATGCTGCATATTCAAAATATTTAACCCCTTCACTTTCATCAATGGATCAATCAACAGATCTGTTTGGGACTGAGATTATAAGACTATTTCTTGAAGAGAAAAAAATGAAAAAATCTAGTTTAGATTACGATTTTTCTCATGTAAAAATTCCGACTCATTTTATCAAGCGAGAGTCTTTTTAAGCTTTTATTTTCATTTGTTCAATTTTGCTACGTAACTTTGAATTTTAAATAAATAAATGGGATTAAAAAAAATTTCAGCTCTTATAACTATTTGTTTTATTTGTTCATGTTCCTCAAACAAGAATTATGAAAATTTAATCAGTGACCCTGAAACATATAATGCGGTTGTAAAAAATTTAAGTGATGTTGTTGTTTATGATATTTTCTCTCCTCCAGTAGCTTCCAGAGTATATCTTTATCCAAATATAGCTGCATACCAGATTTTACAAAAAGAAATGCCCGAAAAATATTTCCCATTAGAAGGACAAATAAGCGGTCTTGAAGCTATCCCTAGTCCTGGCGATTATGAAGAAAATATTAATTATAAGTTAGCAGCGATTCATGCATTTATCGAGGTAGGCAAAAAATTAATTTTTTCCGAGGATAGAGTTCTAGATTTTCAGGAGAAATTATATGAAAAGTTTAAAAAAAATGGTCTCCCTAGAAAAGAGTTTAACGCTTCAGTAAGTTACGGTGATTTGGTTTCTGAACATATCATGGAATGGGCCTCTAAAGACATGTATAATCAGACAAGGACATATCCAAAATATACAATACTTCAAGGTGATAAGTTCTGGAAACCTACGCCTCCAGACTATATGGATGGAATTGAGCCTCATTGGAACAAAATAAGAACACTTGTTTTAGAATCTGCTGATCAATTTCCTGCAGAGCCACCCAAAGCTTTTGATATGACTCCTGGGAGTCCTTTTCATAAAGAATTGATGGAAGTTTATGATGTAGCAAATAAACTTGATGATCAGAAGTTAGCTATTGCTAGTTTTTGGGACTGTAATCCATACGTTACTCATCACAGAGGGCATGCAATGTTTGCAACAAAAAAAATCACCCCAGGAGGTCATTGGATTGGAATTACTGCTATTGCTACAAGAGTTGCTAGCAGTACTTTTGATGAAACCATTAACGCTTATACAAATGTCTCAATCGCATTATTTGATTCCTTTATTAGTTGCTGGGATGAAAAATGGAAAACTATTGTTGTTCGTCCAGAGACACTTATTAATAAGTACATAGATGAAGAGTGGTTACCTGCTCTTCAAACACCCCCCTTTCCAGAATATACTAGTGGACATTCTGTAATATCTAGAGCAGCAGCCCTTGCCTTAACTGATATTTATGGTGATGATTTCAAGTTTAATGACACCTCTGAAGGTGAGTATGGATTACCAGCAAGAAAATTTAATTCTTTTATTCATGCTTCTGATGAGGCCGCCATATCTAGATTATACGGAGGAATTCATTACATGATGGCAATAGAGCAAGGAGTTTCCCAAGGCCAAAAAGTTGGTAATTATGTGGTTGAAAAAATTCAAACTCTAAAAGAAGTTAAGGGAAATAAAATAGCTTCCAAATAAATAAAATAGCTTCCAAATAAATTAAATGGGCAAAAAACAACTTTCTTTTTGGCAAATATTAACTATGAACTTTGGGTTTTTTGGAGTTCAGTTCAGCTTTGGATTACAGCAAAGCAATATGAGTGCTATTTATAAATATCTTGGAGCAGAAGAATCTGAGCTACCTATTTTATGGCTTGCCGGACCTGTAACTGGATTAATTGTACAACCAATAGTTGGCGCCATTAGTGACGGTACGTGGTCACCTAAATTTGGAAGAAGAAAGCCATTTTTCTTAGTAGGAGCAATTGTAGCAAGTTTAGCATTAGTTGCTATGCCATATTCTAGCAGTATTTGGATGGCTGCAAGTTTATTGTGGATACTTGACGCGGCAAATAATATTGCCTTAGAACCATATCGAGCTTTTGTTTCAGATAAGCTTCCTAAAAAGCAATATTCTTTCGGATTTTTAATGCAAAGTTTTTTTACAGGATTGGGTATAACTCTTGCTAATTTTACTCCTGCAATTTTAGTCTCTTTTGGCATTCTAGCGCTTGCTGATAAAATGGACAATGGCATACCTGTTTATACTTATTGGGCCTTTGGGATAGGAGCTATAGCTTCTATACTGACAATTCTAATTACCGTTTTTACTACTTCTGAGTATCCTCCAACAAGTGATGAGCTAAAAAGAATTAAAGAGGAAAAAATGAGGGGTAATGTTGTTTATAGAATATTTAAAGATATTGTTGTCGCTTTTAAAGAAATGCCAAAAACGATGAAACAATTAATACCAGTTATGTTTTTCCCATGGTATGCTATGTTTTGTTATTGGCAGTACTTAACCTCTGCTTTATCACTATCTCTTTATGATACAGTTGATCAAAACACATTGTTTTTTAATAAAGCACAAATGTTAACAGGGAATTTAAATGGTACATATAATATAATTTGCTTTATGATTGCATTTGCTCTAATTCCAATTGCAAGGAAAATAGGAGCTAAAAATCTGCATTTTTTCAGTTTATCCATTGGGGGATTGGGACTTTTAATGATGCCTTTTTTAAATGACACAACAATAATTTTTAGCTTACCAAGTCCGTTTGGACTTGGTAGTATAGATGTTACTCAGATTTATTTATTTTCTTTTTTACTTGGTATTACTTGGGCAAGTATGATGGCAATGCCTTATCAGATGTTGGCAAGCTCAATCCCAGGAAATAAAATGGGAATTTACATGGGAATATTTAACATGTTTATCGTTATTCCCATGATAATTCAAATTTTCTCAATGCAATATTTGTTATATGATTTATTGGGTGAAAATCCTATTAATGTTATCAGATTAGCAGGTGTTTTTCTTATTACGGGGGGAGTATTTTCCTTATTCGTTTCTCATCAAAATAGAGTTTCATAATATATGTTTTAAATAAGTTGATAAAGTCTAGGGATTTTATACTTTTACACCGTAGGTGATATGAAAAAAGATCAACAAAGAAGGGCATCATTAATTTACCATGCAAAACCAAAAGCGGGTAAAATTGAAGTAGTTCCAACAAAGCAATATAGAACCCAGAGAGATCTTTCACTTGCATATTCTCCTGGAGTTGCAATTCCATGTCAGGAGATCCAAGATAAAATTGAAAATGTCTATAAGTACACGAATAAGGGAAATTTAGTTGCTGTAATTTCAAATGGAACAGCAGTTTTAGGTCTTGGAAATATTGGCCCTGAAGCATCAAAACCTGTTATGGAAGGTAAAGCACTACTTTTCAAAATTTTTGCTGACATAGATGTTTTTGATATTGAAATTGATGCATCAGATCCTGATGAATTCATAAAGACTGTTAAATCTATTTCACCAACATTTGGAGGAATTAATCTTGAAGACATTAAGGCGCCTGAAGCTTTTTACATTGAACAAAAACTTAAGGAAGAGCTATCTATTCCAGTAATGCATGATGATCAACATGGGACTGCAATTATTTCATGTGCTGCACTTTTGAATGCACTTGAATTAGCCAACAAAAAAATTGATAAAGTAAGAGTTGTAGTTTCTGGAGCTGGAGCTGCTGCAATTTCATGTACAAAGTTGTATAAGTCTTTTGGAGTCAATGCAAAAAATATTGTTATGATTGATAGCCGAAGTGTAATCAATAACAGAAGAAAAGATTTGACTGAAGAAAAAAGGGAATTTTTAACAAGCAGGAAAATTAATACTCTGGAAGAGGCAATGGTTAATTCAGATGTATTTATTGGTCTTTCTAAGGGAAATATTTTGACTCAAAAGATGTTACTTTCGATGTCCAAAAATCCAATTGTTTTTGCCATGGCAAACCCTGATCCTGAAATTAATTATGATCTTGCATGCAAAACTCGTGACGATATTATAATGGCAACTGGAAGGTCTGATCTTCCAAATCAAGTAAATAATGTTTTAGGTTTCCCATTTATTTTTAGAGGGGCTCTTGATGTTAGAGCAACAAAGATTAATGAATCAATGAAAAGGGCAGCAGTATTGGCTTTGTCTGATCTTGCTAAGGAACTTGTGCCTGAGCAAGTTAATCTTGCTTATCAAAAGATAAAACTTAATTTTGGAAAAGATTATATAATTCCAAAGCCATTTGATCCTAGATTAATAAAAAAAGTTCCTATTGCTGTTGCTAAAGCAGCAATGAAATCTGGCGTGGCCACATCTCCGATAAAAGATTGGGATCGCTATGAAATGGAATTAGAGGGGAGATTAGGGAACAGTCAAAAAATAGTTCGAACGATTCATCTGAGGGCAAAATCAGCTCCAAAAAGAATTGTCTTTGCAGAAGCTGATCAATTAGATGTTCTTAAAGCTGCTCAAATTGTAAAGGAAGAAAGAATAGGAAAACCGATTCTTCTTGGAGATGAGCAAATAATTAGAGAATTAATGGATTCGATTGATTTTAATGATAACGTTAAGATTTTTGATCCAAAATCATCCGAACAAGATGAAATCCGGAAAAAATATGCAAGACGTTTTTGGAAAGAACAAAAAAGAAAAGGAATAACACTCTATGATGCTGAGAACTTGATGAAGCAAAGAAATTACTATGCTTCAATGATGGTAAAAAAGGGAGATGCAGATACTCTATTATCTGGATATTCAAGAAAATATCCCTCTGTTTTTAAGCCAATCATAGAAGTAATGGGAAAAGCAGAAGGAGTAGACCGAGTAGCTGCAACGAATCTTATGATAACCTCAAGAGGGCCAATATTTATAGCAGATACATCAATAAATGTTGATCCCTCTGCAGAAGAGTTAGCAAAAATTGCAGAAATGACTGCTAAAACAGTTGAAATGTTTGCAATAAAGCCTGTTTTAGCCCTTCTTTCTTTTAATAATTTTGGCTCATCTCCTCTACCTGAGGCTAAAAAAGTTTCTGAGGCAGTAAGTTATATAAAAAAACATTTCCCATCAATTATTGCAGATGGACCTATTCAATCAGATTTCGCTTTGAACAATGAAATGCTAAAAGATAGATTTCCTTTTTCAAGTCTAAATAAAAATAAAGTCAATACTTTAATTTTTCCAAACCTTGATTCTGCTAACATTGCATATAAACTTATAAAGGAGCTTAATAAATCCCTTTCAATAGGACCTATTTTAATGGGACTTAATGAACCAGTTCATATTCTTCAGTTAGGAGCTTCTGTTGAGGAAATTGTCAACATGGCTGCAATAGCAGTAATTGATTCTCAAAGGGAAAAACAAAATAAATGATAACTCAAATTAAAGGAAGATTAATTGAAAAGTCTCCAACCAATCTAGTAATTGATTGCAATGGAATAGGATATGAGATTAATATTTCTTTAAATACTTTTTCAGAGATTCCTGAAGGAGAAAGTATAAAATTATACACCCACCTCCAAGTTAAAGAGGATGCTCATATACTTTTTGGATTTCATACTGTAATAGAAAGATCTGTATTTAGATTACTTATTTCAGTATCTGGAATAGGAACTAGCATAGCAAGGACCATGTTGTCTTCTTTAAAACCAAGTCAAATTCAAAAGGCTATACTTAATGAAGATCTTCAAAAAATAAAGGGTGTAAAAGGCATTGGATTAAAAACTGCACAAAGAGTTATAATCGAGTTAAAAGATAAAGTAAAATTACTTGATGGGAATGATGAAATTCCTAGTTTAGAAAGCAATACAATCAAAGATGAAGCGTTATCAGCATTAGAGGTGCTTGGCTATTCAAGAAGGTCCTCAGAAAATGTTATTGATAACTTGATTCAGAGTAATCCAGACAGTTCTTTAGAGGAACTTATTAAAGGTGCTTTGAATAAACTATAAAAGTCTTTGATTGTTAGAAAAAAATAGTAGTTATATATTAACTTTATTTCTACTCTTCCTTTTTGGGAACAATTCTTTATTTGGGCAAAGGGCTAAATCAACCTATAACCTTTCAAAGTATCAATTTTCAAGACCATCAAGTATAATTTCCAAGTATATATATGATCCTAATTCAGATTTATATATTTTTTCAGATACAATAGATGATTATCCAATAAATGTCCCTTTGGTATTAACACCGGATGAATTTGAAACTTTCATGTTATCTGAGCAAATAAAATTATATTTTAAAGAAAAAGTTTCAGTAATTACAGGTAACGCTGAAAACATCAAAGAACTACAAAAAAATTTGTTGCCTGAGCTGTATGTTAACAGTAAGTTTTTTCAATCAGTTTTTGGAAGTAATAAAATAGATATAACCCCTAAAGGTTCGGTTGGAATAGATTTAGGAGTTCGCTATCAGAAAAATGATAACCCTGCTGCTTCACCTAGAAACAGAAGTAGTTTTGGATTTGATTTTGATCAGAGAATTAGCTTGAGTCTACTTGGAAATATTGGAGAACGTTTACAAATTACAGCAAATTATGATACGGAATCTACCTTTGATTTTCAAAATTTAGTTAAGGTTGAATTTAATCCCCCAAGATTTGAGGATCTAAGTAAAATTATTCCTGAAAATTCAAAATTGAGTACTAAAATTCAAAACACAGCTCAAAAAATAGGAGATTTTAATAGCACTTTAGAGGAGGCGAAAGATAAAATAAAAAGCCTAAGATCTTCAGATGAACCCATATCAGGGATTGGAAACGATGTTAGTGATTATTTGAACGGCAAAGTAACTGAAGATGCAATTATTCAAAACATAAATATTGGAAATATAAGTATGCCTTTAAATAGTAATTTAATTCAAGGCGCTCAGAGTTTATTCGGTGTGAGAGCTGATTTAAAATTTGGCAAAACAACATTAACTGGTGTGTTTTCCGAGCAAAGGTCTCAATCACAAAATCTTGTTGCCCAGGGAGGTGGGACAATGCAGGATTTTGATTTTTTTGCTTTGGATTATGAAGAGGACAGGCATTATTTTTTAGCTCACTATTTTAGGGATAATTATGAAAAATTTCTTAAGAATTATCCATATATAAACTCTCCTATCAAGATAACTAGAATTGAAGTTTGGATTACAAATAGAGGTTCTCAAACACAAAATATTAGAAACATAGTAGGTTTTCAAGATTTAGGTGAGGCAAATCCAGATAAAATAACAATGAATCAGAGAATACCAAATTTTATTTTAACATCTAACTTTTCAAGTCCTCCAAGTAATGAAGTAAACCTTTTAAACCCAGAAGCTATTGGGGCTGAAGGAATGCTTAATGAAAACATCAGAGATATCGCGATGTTAGAGGAGGGATTAGGAAATTATAAGGATAAAATTAACGAAGGATTTGATTATGCAGTTCTAGAAAGCGCAAGGAAATTAAACTCCTCAGAATACAATTTAAATGAGCAATTAGGATACATTTCATTAAATCAAAGATTAAGTAACGACGAGGTATTAGCTGTTGCTTTTCAGTATACTATTGGCGGAAAGCTATTTCAGGTAGGAGAATTTGCTAACGTTGGAGTTCCAGGCACTTCGTATGAAATAAATTCTGATGATCAACAAGTAGTAAAAAATAATAGTTTAATAGTTAAGCTTTTAAAAAGTAATATTACTGATGTTAGGCAACCTATTTGGGATTTAATGATGAAAAACATATATAACACTGGTGCATTTCAACTTGCCGAGGAAAATTTCCGTTTAAATATTCTTTATTCCAACCCATCACCAGTCAATTATATTTCACCTATTGATGAATCTACTTGGCCTGAAAATCTTGAGAATCAAATTTTGCTTAGTACTTTTAATTTAGATAGACTTAATTTTTATAGAGACCCCCAACCTGAAGGCGATGGTTTTTTTGATTATGTTCCTGGAATTACAATAGAACCAAGGTATGGGAGAATTATTTTTCCAACCGTTGAGCCATTTGGGGAATATCTTTTTAAGATTTTAGACAACCCAAATTCTCAGCAAGAGGATTATAATAACAAAGAGTCATATAATGCTAATCAGGAGCATTATGTTTTTGAAGAAATGTATTCATTAACAAAGGCAGCAGCAATGGAAATTTCTGAGAAAAATAAGTTTCAACTAAAGGGGAGGTACAAATCTGAAGCGGGAGATGGAATCCCAATAGGTGCTTTTAATGTTCCAAGAGGATCTGTTAAAGTTTCTGCTGGAGGAAGGATTTTAACTGAGGGAATTGATTATACTGTAAATTATGAAATAGGTAGAGTTAAAATTTTAGATCCAGCTCTTCAGGCTTCAAATATTCCAATAAATATATCTGTTGAAAATAATTCATTCTTTAACCAACAGAATAAAAGATTTTCAGGAATCAATGTTTCACATAAGATTAATGAAAAAATAGTATTAGGAGGGACTTTACTTAATTTAAGTGAAAATCCTTTAACTCAAAAGGCAAATTATGGAACTGAGCCAGTTAATAATACAATGATTGGCTTAAACACAAATTTTTCAACAGAAGCTCCATTCCTTACTCGTTTGGTAAATAAGATACCTACAATTTCTACAGATGTAAAATCAATTATTTCATTCAGAGGAGAGGTTGCTAAGCTAATTTCTGGAGATCCAAGAAACACCCAATTGCAAGGAGAATCAAATGTTTATGTTGATGATTTTGAAGGTGCTCAAACAAATATTGATATTAAAGGTTTTTCTGCATGGAATTTATCAAGTGTTCCGTTTAAAAATTTTAAGGGATCGGGTAAACCCAATGGAGATATTTCATCTGGATATGGAAGAGCTAAAATGGCCTGGTATTCTATTGACCCAATTTTTTATACTGGCTCTAGACCTCAGGGTATTAATAATAATGATATTTCTTTGAATGAAACACGCAGAATTTTTATTAAAGAAATTTTTCCCGAACAAGATCTAGTTCAGGGGACAACAACTGTTCAGACAACTTTTGATTTAGCTTATTATCCTGATGAAAGAGGCCCCTACAATAATTCAATTTTAGAGGGTTTTAAAAGTGATTTAGATCAAAATTGGGCAGGAATTATGCGGCCAATAAGTTCAACAAACTTTGAACAATCAAATGTCGAATTTATTGAATTTTGGTTACTTGATACTTTTTCAAATATTGAAAGTGCAAAAGATGATTTAGGTAATCTTTATTTCCATCTAGGGAATATATCTGAGGATGTGCTTAAAGATGGAAGGAAACAATATGAAAATGGATTACCTGGAATAAATTCTTCGAATTTAACACATGATACTTCATGGGGAAAGGTACCTGCAACTCAATCATTATTATATGCTTTTAATACTATTGCAGAGGATAGAGTTTATCAAGATGTTGGATTTGATGGTTTATCAGACGAGCAGGAGAAGGAAATTTATACTAATGGCCCTGATGATGATCCTGCTAATGATAATTATGAATTTTTTGGAGAAGCCGAAGGATCTGTATTAGATAGATATAAGAATTATAATGGGACTGATGGAAATTCTCCTATTGAGTTTTCAAATGAACAAAGAGGAAATACTACGGAACCTGATTCAGAGGACATTAATAGGGATCAAAGTATGAATACAATTGATAGCTACTTTGAATATAGAGTGCCAATAAGAAAATCTATGGGGGTTGGTAATCATCCTTTTATAAGTGACGTCCGTGAAAATGTAAAAGTTTCTTTACCTAATGGAGATGAAATAACTACAAGATGGATTCAGTTCAAAATTCCAGTCCAAAAAAGCTATTATGAAGAAACTCAATTTAGTGATTATTTTGAAGCAATCAATTCAATCGAAGATCTGAGATCCATCAGATTTATGAGGCTTGTTCTTGGAGGGTTTTCCCAAAGAGTAGTTTTAAGATTTGGGACCCTCGATTTGGTAAGAGGAGATTGGCGTCGATATAATAAGCCCTTAAATGATAACATTAAAAAGAATCTAAATACTACAGTTGATATTAGTACTGTTAATATTTTAGAGAATGAAAACAGAATACCAATAAATTATGTACTCCCTCCAGATATTGAAAGGGAGCAGATTAATAATAATAATACAATTGTTCGTCAAAATGAACAATCATTATCTTTTAGAGTTTGCGATTTACAACCAATGGATTACCGAGCCGTTTATAAAAATGTTGATTTTGATTTTAGACAATACAAATCATTAAAAATGTTTATACATGCTGAGTCCATATTTGGAGAAAATCCATTACCAGGAGATGGGATAGACGCAGGTTATGATAACCGAATGGTTGCATTTATTCGCTTAGGATCTGACTTCAAAGACAATTATTATCAAATTGAAATCCCCTTGAAACCCTCGAGCTATCAAGAAGATGGTGCTAATAGATTAAACGCAGAGGAGGTTTGGCATCCTGAATCAAATTCCATTGACATTCCAATTTCATTGCTTTCAAAACTTAAAGCTAAATCATTGAATAATGGACTTTTGACTGTAGCTTCATATTTTGATGAGGAGATGAATTTTATACAAGAATTTAGTTCAATTACCAGTTTGCCTGGAGATAAAAAATATAAGTTTTCAGTTAAGGGAAATCCTTCATTAGGATCTATAAAGACATTAATGATTGGCTTAAAAAATTCATCTGTAGATTTTGGAAATGATCTTTGTGGGGAAGTATGGTTTAATGAGCTAAGAATAGCAGGTATAGAAAGGAAGGATGGTTGGGCATCTATTAGCACACTAGACGCTAATATTGCTGATTTTGCATCTATTTCTGCAACTGGAAGACTTTCTACAATTGGATTTGGCGCAATAGATCAAAGTCCAAATCAAAGCAATCGGGAGGACATGAAGCAATATGATATTGTCTCAGAAATTAATTTAGGTAAAGTTTTCCCAGAAAAATGGGGATTACAAGTACCACTTAGCATCAATTTGGGGGAAGAATTTTTAACTCCAGAGTACGATCCTTTTTATCAAGATATTTTACTTGAAGATCGTATGGATTCTAGTGAAAGATCAACTCAAAAGGACTCTATAAAGGATCAGGCTGTATTTTATACAAAAAGAAAAAGTATTAATCTAATTGGAGTTAGAAAGAACTCTACAGGGAAATCTAAGCAAAGGTTTTATAGTCCGGAGAATTTTGATTTTTCATATTCTTATAATGAGGTAAAGCATAATGATTATGAGATAGAAAATCAGAAAGATCTTGGTCTTCAAATGGGAGCAAATTATGGATATAGGTTTAAGCCCTTGGAGTTTTATTTATTTAAGGACTCCAAATTATTTGATAAGAAGAAGTATTGGGATTGGTTGAAAGAAATAAATTTTAATTTATTGCCGGATTTGATAGCTGTAACTTCTAGAATAAGTAGAGATTTTAAAAGCCAAAGATTTAGACAAATTTATATGGAAGGAATAGATACATCTAATCAAATAGCTTTACCAGATCTACAATTAAGAAACTATCTTTTTGATTGGTCCTATAATTTAAATCATAATTTGACAAAATCATTGAGGTTTACTTTCCAAGCATCAAATAATAATATTGTAAAAAATTTTCTTAATGATCAAAACGAAGAAGGCTATCAAACTGTCGATAAAACACTTGGTATTTGGGATGGGATATGGAATACTGGTCAGACCAATCGACACTTTCAATCAGCAACATTAAACTATAAGATACCATTTGATTATTTCCCCTTTCTAAACTTTATAGACGCTAGCTATAGTTATACGGGTGATTTTAGTTGGCAAAGAGGCTCTGATGTTCTTGCTAATGTAGAAAATGATAACGGGGAATTATTGGGCAGAGTTAATACAATTCAAAATGCAAATACTAAAGTTTTATCAGGTTCGATTTCTTTTAACAAGTTGTATCAAATATTAGGTTTATCAAAAGATCAAAAAGAAAGAAAAGAGATGGGGGGGATAAAAAGAGCGACAGTTACAATAGTAGATTTTTTGTCATTATTAAAAAGAATACAAATAAATTATTCTGAAAATAACGGGAAGGTTTTACCAGGCTATCTTCAAGGTGTTGGTTTTATGGGAACTTTAGATCCTTCTTTTGGTTTTACAATGGGTAGTCAGGCAGATATAAGATATGAATCTGCAAGGCGAGGTTGGTTAACTAAGTTCCCAGATTTTAATGAAGCTTTTGAGCAAATTCACAATAATAAATTTAGATTAATAGCTCAAATGAATCCGGTTAGAGACTTAGTTATTGATTTAAATATAGAAAGTAATTACTCAGAAAACTTATCTGAAAATTTTCGGATCGAAAATCAGGAGTATATGGCCTTAAACCCTAATAAATATGGAAATTTTGGCGTATCTACTATTATGATTGGAACTTCTTTTAAGGATTCAGAGGGAACGAAAAACTCAAATTTTGAAATTTTTAGGAAAAATTTATTCTTTATTGCAAAAAGATTCTCAAACAGAAACATATTGTTTCAGGATCAGTTTGATAAGGAAGGTTACCCCTTTGGTTATGGAAAAAATCATCAAGAAGTTTTAGTAAATTCATTTTTATCTGCTTACACTGGATCAAATGTTAATCGAATTAGCTTGGATCCGATGAAAAAAACACCGCTGCCAAATTGGAATGTTAAATATTCTGGACTTTCTAAAATAGAAGCAATTAAAAAAATCTTTAGAAGATTTTCAATAGCTCATGGATATCGTGCAAGTTATACTATAACTAATTTCCAATCAAATCTTGAATATGATCCATTCAACCCTTTTATGACGGATAGACAAGGGAACTTCTTAACATCGAAATTATTTTCAAATATAAATTTGGTCGAACAATTCAATCCTCTTGTTAGATTAGATCTTGAATTTAAGAACTCTTTGAAGATTTTAGGAGAGATTAAAAAAGACAGGGCTCTTTCTTTGAGCTTAGATAATAATCTTATAACTGAGTCAAATGGCAACGAATATATATTGGGATTAGGATACAGGATTAAGAATTTAAGAGTCAGAAGTAATATTGGGGGGAGAAGGTTTATTCTTAATGGAGACCTAAACTTGAAAGGAGATTTTTCTTTGAGAGAAAATATAACTGTATTGAGAAATTTGGAATATGACAGTAATCAAGTAACAGCTGGACAAACAATTATGTCTATTAAGATTACAGCTGATTATGCACTTTCTAAAAATTTAACTAGTCTATTTTTTTATGATCATAATTTTTCAAAATTTGCTATATCTACTGCATTTCCTCAAAACTCAATAAGATCAGGTGTTACTATAAGGTACAATTTTGGCAACTAATTACAAATCTATTACATTTGCCAAAATCAGATAAAATTATGAACATCCCTGATAACTTAAAATACACTAATGATCATGAGTGGGTTAAAATAGATGGTGACATTGCTATTGTTGGAATTACTGATTTTGCGCAGAGCGAATTGGGAGATATTGTTTATGTTGAGATTAATGCCCAAGGGGATTTATTTGAAAGAGACTCTGTTTTTGGAACTGTAGAGGCCGTCAAAACAGTTTCTGATCTTTTCATGCCCCTCACGGGAGAAATTTTAGAGGTCAATTCAGCTCTTGAGGAATCACCTGAAATAATTAATAATGAACCCTATGAATCTGGATGGATTATTAAGATTAAAATTGAAGATATTGATCAAATAAAAGAGTTACTTGATAGTAGTGGTTATAAAAATATTATAGGCGGGTGATTTATAAAAATTAGTTGTTTGTTTATAATCCATTTTTTTATAGATTAGCGTTTGTAAATTTAAAGTTCAATGCAACCAAAAAAAAATCCAAAGGCAGACTTGTCAAAAAACAGCGGTCTTTATTTCGTGATTGGCTTAGCCTTTGTTCTATTTATTTCATGGAGGGCAATTGAATATAAGACATATGACAGGTCTAATTATGGTTACGAAGCTTTGGACGTTGATGATGATGACAATGAAGAGGTTCCTATTACTGAACAATTAAAAACACCACCACCACCACCACCACCACCACCACCAGCTCCTGAGGTTATAGAAATAGTTGAAGATGAAGAAGAAGTAGAGGAAACAATAATTGAATCTACAGAAACAGATCAAGATGATATTGTAGAGGTTGAAGAAATTGAAGTCGAAGAATTTGATGATGACATAGATGTTCCCTTTGCTGTGATTGAGGATGTTCCAGTATATCCCGGTTGTGAAAGAGTAGCAAAAAGTAAAAGGAGAGATTGTTTTCAAGAGAAAATTAATCAGCATATAAAAAAGAATTTTAGGTATCCAGAAATTGCCCAAGAGATGGGCATTCAAGGAAGGGTTTATGTTAGTTTTGTAATATCCACTGACGGCAGGATCATTAACATTAGATCTCGAGGACCCGATAAAAATCTTGAAGGTGAGGCAGAGAGAATTATAGGTAGGCTGCCTAGAATGGTTCCAGGAAAACAAAGAGGAAGAGCCGTTAGAGTCCCATTTAGTATACCTATAACATTTAGATTACAATAATTTTCAGGATAATTTCAAAATTTCATTTCAGAGAGTTTTCATAGATGATAAATACTCAAATAAAGCAATCAAAAACGATTTCTTTTAGTTTTTTATCTTTTTTTATCAATTTAATGCAATTGACAAAAATTAGATTGTCATTTAGTATTGTGTTTTCTTCAATAGCTGGATATTTTTTAGGTGCAGAAAATATTAATTTCTTAACATTATTCTTGCTTTCAATAGGTGGATATTCTATGGCTGGTGCCTCTAGTATTTTTAATCAATTAATTGAGAGGGGAAAAGATGGATTAATGAATAGAACAAAAAATCGCCCTTTGCCTTCTAATAGAATGTCAAATTCAACTGCGATAATTTTAGGGATAATTTTTTCGTTACTTGGCACATTTTTTCTTTACAGTATAAATTTTAAAACAGCATTTTTTAGTGTTATTTCAATCCTTATATATACCTGTTTATATACTCCTTTAAAAAGAGTCACTCCTCTATCTGTTTTTGTTGGGGCTTTTCCTGGAGCAATTCCATTCATGTTAGGTTGGGTTGCAGCAACTGGAGAATTTGGCATTGAACCTGGAATATTGTTTATGATTCAATTTTTTTGGCAATTCCCCCATTTTTGGGCTATTGGATGGATGATGCATGAGGACTATAAAAAAGCGGGGTTTAAAATGCTCCCCAGTGGTAAAAGAGATAATGCATCTGCATTTCAAATAGTTTTTTATACATTATGGACAATTATTATTTCATTAACTCCTGTTACCTCGTATTCTGGGAATTTAATCTTGTCAATCCCTGCAGCATCATTAATCCTTATTTTGGGATTATTCTTTTTACTTTTTTCTTTAAAATTGATGCAAAAAAAAGACATAC
>Ga0208766_1000134_pt1 | contig 38455 bp, 36 predicted proteins | sample ETN01SmetaG_3_FD_185792 | JGI IMG/M metagenome (GOLD analysis project Ga0208766, IMG submission 185792) | Marine microbial and viral communities from oxygen minimum zone, Eastern Pacific Ocean - ETNP2014F12-01SV263 (SPAdes) (version 2) | ecosystem: Environmental > Aquatic > Marine > Oceanic ... | reverse complement strand
CAGAGTTATCCAATCATAAGGTGATTTCTGAGGAATGGGGTGGAGAGCATCTTTTTGCTTCTGTTTCAGCACAAAATGGTGATGGGATTAATGATCTTCTTGAGAAAATTTTGTTACAAGCTGAGGTGATGGACTTAAAAGCTACTAAAGAAGGTCCAGCTAGGGGTGTTGTAATAGAGTCAAGCTTGGACAAAGGTAGAGGTGTGATGGCTACATTATTGGTCCAGTCAGGAACATTATCAAAAGGAGATATTGTTTTAGCTGGCAATGAATTTGGAAAAATTAGAAGTATGCTAAATGAAACGCAACAACAAATATCATCAGCAGGCCCCTCAACTCCTTTGATTGCTTTAGGTTTACCTAAAATACCAATATCAGGTGAAAATTTTTATGTAGTCAAAAATGAGAGACAAGCTCGAGAGTTGGCCGAGAATAGGAAAACAAAGTCTCGTGAGTTAAAGATTGATCACCAGCAAAACGCTAATATAGATGATATTTTTTCACAAATACAAGATATAAACAGGAAATTAATTTCCATTTTAATTAAATCTGATGTACATGGCAGTTCAGAAGCACTATCTGATGCCATCAGAAACCTTAAGAGTGATGAGGTAAGCGTCAAAGTGATAGGTTCAGGCGTTGGGGGAATAACTGAATCAGATGTAGTCTTAGCTGCAGCTTCAAATGCCATGATTATAGGCTTTAATGTGCGTGCAGATTCCACAGCCAGGAGTGTGATTAAAGATTCTGAAGTGGACGTTAGGTATTACAGTATTATTTATGAAGCCATAGATGATGTTAAAGCAGCTATCAATGGTATGCTTTCACCTGAAGTAAGAGAAAATATAATTGGGTTAGCTGAAGTTAAAGAAGTCTTTAAATCTCCGAAACTCGGGAATATTGCTGGTAGCATTGTGACAGAAGGATATGTAAAACGTACTAATCCAATTCGTGTCTTACGAGATAATGTTGTCATCTATGAAGGTGAACTAGAGTCACTGAGGAGGTTTAAGGATGATGCTAAAGAGGTGCAATCAGGAACAGAATGTGGAATTGGCGTAAAGAATTATAATGATGTGAAAATTGGCGATCAGATTGAATGTTACGAAAGAATAGAAATAGCAAGAACCATTGACTAAGTCCAAATCAAATAAAAACAACTTTAAGTAATGAAAAGAGAGTTTTCTAGAAGTCAGCGCATGGGTTCATTGATACTAAGGACGCTAAATGAGTTGCTCCATTTTGAACTAAATGACCCGTCACTAAGAGGCATTAATTTAACATCGATTGATTTGAGCCGTGATTTGAGTATAGCGAAGATATATTTCAGTTCAATTCAATTCGATAAGGATACCCATATTCAGCAAGAAGGATTGAATAGAGCTAATGGATTCTTGCGAAAAAAGTTAGCTACATCAATAAAAGTTAGGCATGTTCCAGAATTGCGATTTTTTCATGATGATTCTGTCAACAGAGCAATTGAAATTACGCAAATGATTGATAACGCAAATAACAAGAGAAGAAGTAAATAAAGGCAGTCTTACACGGGTTGAATTTACTTTTCAGATAGAATCATACTATGAATTCAATTAATGGGATTATTCTTCTCAACAAACCGTATGGAATATCATCCAACCAAGCTTTACAGAAAGTAAAACATTTAATAGGCGAGAAAAAAGCAGGGCATACGGGAAGCCTTGACCCATTGGCAACTGGAATGTTGCCATTATGTTTTGGAGAAGCAACAAAGGTCTGTCAATTTCTATTGAATGCTAAAAAGAAATATCGAGTTGTTGCACAATTTGGGAGCTCTACGTCAACAGGTGATAAAGAGGGAGAAATTATTAAGACATCTGAAGCTTATTCTTTGGGTAAGCAAGAATGGGGGAAAATTCTAAAACAATTTGAAGGAAAAATAGAGCAAATACCTCCAATGTATTCAGCGTTAAGAAAAAATGGCGTGAGATTATATAAATTTGCAAGAGAAGGTAGAGTAGTAGAACGTGATGGACGCTTAATTGAGATTTTTTCGATAATCTTGAATAAAGTTACTCAAGATTCGATAGATATTACAGTTGATTGTTCAAAAGGCACATACATAAGGGTTTTGGTTGAAGATATAGCTAGAGCAGCTGGCATGGAAGGCCATACTGCTTATCTTCATAGATTAGAGATTGGGGAGCTCAAAGAAAATAGGATGATTAGTTTTGATGAGCTTGAAGACATATATCAATCTGATAGAAGGTCTTTTTTAAAATATATACTGCCAGTTGATTTGGTCTTAATGGATTTTCCGGAGATTAATTTAACTTTGGATCAAGTAAAAAAATTCATTAAAGGACAGTCATTGGAAGTTAATGAATCTATTCGAACATTATATAGAGTCTATAATTCTGAAAAAGAATTTATTGGTATTGGCGAAATTCATGAAGGTAAATTACTTGCACCACGAAGAATATTTCATTTGACATAATAATAACGGTATTTTTTTAAATTTTTTATTAACTTTATTATATAAAAGCTGTTACTTATGTCGGCTAAACGTTAGAATAGCGCGTCTTAAATAAGATAAAAGAATAATAAACGAAAATATTATTGGGGTCATTGGATAATGTCACTATCAAGTGAAGATAAGAGTAAAATTATAAAGGAATTTTCAAGAGGCGGAGCGGATACAGGCTCGCCTGAAGTTCAGGTAGCCATTTTAACTAAACGTATTGTTGAGTTAACCGATCATTTTGAACAACACAAAAAAGACCATCACTCAAGACAAGGTTTGTTGAAAATGGTAAACAAAAGAAGAAAGCTGCTAGATTATTTAAAACTAAATGATCAAGCACGATATACTTCGCTAATAAAGCAATTAGGACTTCGACGTTAGTCTTGTATTGTGTATTCCAGAATTTCTAAACAATAAGTGAAATATAACAAATGAAATCTATTAAAAAGGTATTCCAGTATGGCGACCATGAAGTAACAATTGAAACTGGTGAAATTGCTCGTCAAACAGACAGTGCTGTAATCGTATCAATAGGAGGGACTTCTGTATTGGTCACCGCAGTTGGAAAGAAACAAAGTGACCCTAACAGAGATTTTTTCCCACTAACCGTTAATTATCAAGAAAAGACATATGCAGCAGGAAAAATACCTGGAGGTTTTTTTAAACGTGAAGGCAGACCTTCAGAAAAAGAGACATTAGTATCAAGGTTGATTGATCGACCAATAAGACCGCTTTTTCCGAAAGGTTTCACGAATGAAGTGCAAGTCATTGCAACTGTCATGTCTTTAGATCCGAATATTGATCCTGATATTCCATCGTTAATAGGTGCTTCCGCCTCTTTATCTCTATCTGGCATGCCTTTTTCTGGACCGATTGGCGGCGCCCGTGTCGGTTACATTAACAATGAGTATGTTCTAAATCCTGATAAATCTAAATTAACTGAATCTGAATTAGATCTTGTCGTTGCCGGTACAAATGATGCCGTCTTGATGGTTGAGTCAGAAGCAAAGATTTTGTCTGAAGATGTAATGCTTGCTGCAGTTATGTTCGGTCACGATCAAATGCAATTGTCTATTCAAGCTATAAATGAATTAGTCGCAGAAGTTAATAATCCAAGATGGGAATGGATGGCCCAAGAAAGAGATAGCGAACTAGAGGAAATTGTTTCTAGTGCAAGTAGTGAGGGAATCAATTCTGCGTACATGATAAAAGATAAAATGGATAGACAGCTTTCTGTCTCTCAATGCAAAGAAAAAGTATTGAGTAATGTTGTAGAAAAATATAATGATAAATGGACAGAGGATGAAATTAAAAATAGCTTATCAAATATAGAAAAGAGTATTGTTAGAAATAGAGTTATTCAAGGTGAACCAAGAATTGATGGGCGTGATTCTGTTACAGTTAGACCAATTAATGTAAGAGTTGGCTTGATGCCGAGAACTCATGGCTCAGCTTTATTTACGCGCGGTGAAACACAAGCAATCGTTGTAACTACACTTGGTACCGATAGAGATGCACAACTAATCGATGCCGTCGAAGGCGAATACAAAGAATCATTTATGCTGCATTATAATTTTCCACCTTATTGTGTCGGTGAAACAGGTTTTATTGGATCACCAAAGAGACGTGAAATAGGCCATGGAAAACTAGCAAAAAGAGGCATTCAAGCAGTAATGCCAACTCAAGAAGAGTTCCCTTACGTTATTCGTGTTGTTTCGGAAATAACTGAATCAAATGGATCCAGTTCCATGGCATCAGTTTGTGGAACAAGTTTGTCGTTAATGGATGCTGGCGTGCCAATTAAAGCTCCTGTTGCAGGTGTTGCTATGGGTCTAGTAAAAGAAAGTGAGGAATATAAAGTTCTTACAGATATTCTTGGTGATGAAGACCATCTTGGTGATATGGATTTTAAAGTTGCCGGAACAAAAGAGGGCATTACTGCACTACAAATGGATATAAAAATCCAAGGAATTACAAAAGAAATTATGGAAATTGCTTTAAATCAAGCTAAGGATGCAAGGTTACATATTCTAGATGAAATGAATAAAGTTATAGAGTCCCCAAGAAGTGAAATGTCTGAATGGGCGCCTACAATCAGAACTTTCAAAATTGATCCTGAAAAAATAAGAGATGTGATTGGAAAAGGTGGTGCAGTTATTAGATCGATCACAGAAGAAACTGGAGCATCAATTGATATTGATCAAGATGGAACTGTTAAGGTAGCATCTGTCGACGGATGTTCAGGGCGAGAAGCTGTGGAAAGAATAGAATTGATAACTGCCGATGTTGAAGTTGGAAAAATATATAATGGAAAAGTAGCTCGATTAATGGATTTTGGTGCATTTGTAACGATTCTTCCGGGGAAAGATGGGTTAGTCCACATCTCGCAGATTTCTAATGAAAGAGTAGAGAAAGTTAGTGATAAACTAACAGAGGGTGATGAGGTTAAAGTAAAGGTATTAGAAGTCGATCGACAAGGAAGGGTTAGGCTTAGCATGAAAGAAGTGGATAGCGAATAAATTAAGACAAATTGACTCTATTTATAATTTGTTTTTATACGCTCTATATCTATTAGCTTCTGAATATCCCAGTTCTCAAAAGACCATTGCCAAATATTTTGAATAGTTTCATATTTTAGTTTTTTTGGCGGCTGTTGATTTAAAGCGCATAAACCAAAAAACAAATTTACCGTATTTGCCTTGAGGTTTAATTCTTTTGCACCAGATTGCTTGCTTAATTTTCTATTGTATTTATTTACTGCGATTGGAATGTGACTGTATTCTGGTGATTCGAAGCCAAGTAAGTTTTGCAAATATAATTGGCAAAAGGTTGGACGAATCAAGTCGAAACCTCTCACAACATTATTAATTCGTTTGTCATTATCATCAATTACTGTAGCAAGATGATATGAAATTATGTTGTCACGTCTCCATACAATAAAATCACCTACATCTCTTTCTAAATCACAAGATTGATGACCTTGTATTCTATCTACAAATTCAATGAAAGTTTCAGTTAAGATAACTCTTAAAGAGTTATCTTGGTTTATAGCTTTACTACGACATAAACCATTGTATATTGGACCATTAAATCCTGTTTCATTTTCTGATAACTCTTTCCTTGAACAATTACAGTTATATGTATAATTTTTTTTATACAAATAATTTCTTATTTCATTGTACTGCTCTTTTGATTGAGACTGATACGAGGGAGTGCCATCCCATTCAAAACCATGGCTTTCTAAAGCTTCTAGGATCGATGAACATGCATTTTTTGCTTCACGGTAATGATCGGCATCATCTAGCCTTAAAAACCATTTTCCATTATTAGTTTTTGCATCAATGTAGCTTGCTATTGCAGTAAGAAGTGAGCCGAAATGCAATGGTCCAGTTGGTGATGGTGCAAACCTACCTCGATACTGATTTCTTTTCGAATAGATATCTATTTCGTCAACTTTTCTTGGGGTTTACCGATAACGATCATCACTATCCCTGAATTGTCGTTCGGCTTTTTCACGTCTTTCTTGGGCTTCAAGGGTTAACGTGGCAACAGGTCTGGCCTGTAATCGTTTTAAACCAATCTCCTCACCGGTTTCATCACAATAACCGTAATCCCCTTCATCAATTCGGATTAGTGCTGAGTTAATTTTCTTTAGTAGTTTTCTTTCTCTATCACGGGTTCTTAATTCAAGACCGAATTCGGATTCTTGTGTTGCACGATCATTAGGGTCTGGAAAATTTGAAGCTTCATCCTTCATATGGATGACTGTTCTGTCAACTTCATCTATCAAATCATTTTTCCATTGGGTAAGTAGTGACTTAAAATAATTTAGCTGAGGTTCACACATATAAGTTTCACCTCTTTTTGCCTTGTATAGTCCAATTTCATTTACTGGGCTTGAAAGTAGATCTCTCTTTTTAGATTTCTTAATTACTTTCTTCTTAGATTTCTTAATTACTTTTTTTTTGGCCATTTTTATCTCTTAGTGTTTCGTCTTGTTACTTAATATTTTTTGAAAACCAGAGCATTATACTTATCTATTTCACACATGGAAGCATAAAAGTTTTTCTATAAATTCTTAATTATGATTTTCATTGATATTATGCTGTATTTTTAAGTATAGAATTTAAATGAATATTCGTTTTATTCACCTAAATACATTACAATTAATCATCGTCAAAAAGCCACGGATTTTAGCAATATAAATGAGATTAAGTAAGGTCAAACTCTCTGGTTTCAAGTCTTTCGTAGATCCAACTATTATAACATTCCCATCCAATCTTGTTGGTGTTGTTGGTCCAAATGGTTGCGGCAAATCAAATGTAATTGATGCCGTCAGATGGGTTATGGGCGAAAGCTCAGCGAGTCGTTTACGAGGGGATTCAATTACTGATGTAATATTTAAAGGTTCAAGCTCCAGAAAACCAATTGGCGCAGCTTCTGTTGAACTGCTTTTCGATAATTCCGCTTCTACGATTAAAGGCGAATATTCAAAATACAATGAGATTTCCATTAGAAGAGTGGTGTCTAGAGATGGTATTTCCAATTATTACTTGAATGGAGTTCGATGTAGGCGTAAAGATATTACCAGTATCTTTCTAGGAACAGGATTGGGACCAAGAAGTTACTCAATAATTGAGCAAGGGATGATATCACGTGTGATCGAATCTAAACCCGAAGAAATGAGAGTTTTTATTGAAGAAGCTGCCGGAATCTCTAAATACAAAGAAAGAAGAAAAGAAACTTCTAACAGAATCGGAAGAACCAAAGAAAACTTAGACCGTCTGTTAGATGTAATTGAAGAAGTTGAAAAACAAATAAAACATCTTAATAGGCAGGCAAAGACAGCTGAAAGATATAAAAAGATGCGTCAAAACGAAAGAAGAACATCGGCCGATATTTTGGCTATACGTATTCGTGATTTGAATGAGAATGCCGAAAAAATTGAAAAGATATTTTCAGAGAAAAAGTTAAAACTTGACTCCAAACTCGCTGATCAACGTAAGATTGAAGCAGAAATAGAGAACTATCGTGTTGAGCAATCTGAAAAAAATGATACTTTTAATTCAATCCAAGCAAACTACTATAAAATTGGATCAGAAATTAGCAGACTTGAACAATCTATCGAATATTCTTTAGAGATAGAATCACGTCAAAAGAAAGATTTAAAGCAAGCTATTGAGAATGAGAAAGAAGTTGAGAACCATATATCATTGGATAAAGAGCAAATCACCGATCTAGAAAATTCATTGGATGAAATAACTCTAAATTTTGAGCAAGCTAAAAACTCAGAATCTACATCAAAGTCATCTTTGCAAGAAGCCGATATAGCTATAAGTAATTGTCAAGAGAAATGGAATGAAACTATTAGTTTAAAGAATGAATTATTGAAAGATCAGTCTATTGCATTGACCAAAATAGAAAACCTTGAAGCAAGCCTGTCATCATTAAATACGAATCAAGCAAAACTTGACAAAGAATTATTTGGTATAAACCTCGAGGATATAGAAACAAGAATTACGCAAATAGAAAAGGAAAAATCAAAGAGTAAGGATATTAAAGATAATCTCGAGCAATCATTATCAAAAATAAGTGATGAAGTTATCAGGCTGAGAGAAGCTGAATCAGTTGTGTCAAAAGATTTTGAAGCTAAAATGCAGTCTCTTAGAGAAAGGGAATCTGAACAGATAAGATTGGTGGCTCTTCAGAGTATGTCATATGAAGACAAAGACGAAGAAACCAAAAAGTGGCTCAAAAGGAGTGGATTCTCCAAGAATAAAAGAATAGCTCAAGATATAAATGTTAGAAAAGGATGGGAGATTGCTGCTGAAACGGTTCTCGGGGATTATTTAAGTGGATTACGTGTCGATAGTATTCATAGAGTTATTGAAGCAACTGCTAATTTTAAAAATGGCCGCATTATATTTGTTAACAACATTCAAACTGAACAAACAGAAATTAAAGAGAATTCATTGGCATCAAAAGTTAGGAATGCACCCGATGTGATTTTCTCAATGCTTAAAAATGTTTTAATAACTGAATCTCTAGACGAGGCCATAAATATTTCAGATAAACTGGATCAGGGTAAATCAGTTATAACTAAACAGGGCGTGTGGCTCTGCAAAGATTGGGTAAGGGTATTTCGAGGAGATGGTATTACTGAAGAAGGAGTTATATTAAGAGAGAGAAGTATTACTAAATTAAAGCAACAAATTAAAGAATTAGCTTTCACGTGTAGTGAGAATGAAAAAGAATTGATTTCAATTAAAGAAAAATTAAAACAATCTGAGTTAAAGAAAGATCAGATACAAAGAGAATTACCAGAATCAGTTAACGAATACGCTAGCTTGAAAAGTGAATTGGATTCATTACGCTATCAATTAGAACAATCATGTAAACAAAAGGATGAGGGTTCTAGTGCTATTAAAAATATAGAATCCGATAAAGTAAATTTAAAAGATGATATTTTAAATTGCAAAACAAGCATAGAGAATCTCACCAGAAAGATAAAAGAGATAGAATTGTCAAAATCTAGCCTCCAGAAACAAAAAGATAGATTGGCCAGTGAATTGGCTAGAGTTAAAGAGCAATATGAAGTTGATAGAGAATTTTTTCAAGATATGCAAATTCAATATGAAAGTAAAAAAACAAGCAAGGAGTCTGCTTCCCAGAATTTAGATAGAATGATTTCACAACAAGTGCATTTCGAAACAAGAAAAAATGAAATAATGGAGCAAATAGAGCTCAATAAACAACCATTAATTGATAATAGAAATCTTTTGGAAGAGCAGTTAGGAGTAAAAGTTTCGGTTGAGAACGAATTAAACGAAGCAAGGAAGTTTGTTGAAAAGGTAGAAAGTAAATTAAATATAGCTGATCAATCACGTCTTGAAGTTGAAAGACAAGTTAATGAATCCAGAAATTTATTAAATGACTCAAAAGAAGAGTTACAGGCAATTCAAGTTAGAACTGAAGGAGTGATGGAGCAACTCAGTCAAACTGACTTTAATTTTGAAGAATTGATAAAAGAAACTTCTGAAGATATTACTTTAGAAGAGTTAAATCAAAAATTAGAGAAAGTTACAGTTAAAATTAATCGTCTTGGACCAATTAATTTGGCAGCAATAGATGAATTAGAGATGAATACGGAGAGGAAAGAATACTTAGATTCGCAGCTAGGAGATTTGAACAACGCTCTGTCAACACTGGAGGGTGCTATCCGCAAAATCGATCGAGAGACACGATCACGTTTTCGTGAAACTTTTAATAATGTGAATTCTGGTTTTGAGAAACTGTTCCCCAAGTTATTTGGTGGGGGTCAGGCCTATATGGAATTAATCGGTAACGACCTTTTATCTGCTGGCGTTTCGGTTATGGCAAGACCTCCGGGAAAAAGAAACAGTAGTATTAATCTGTTATCTGGAGGTGAAAAAGCTCTTACAGCAGTTGCTCTGGTTTTTGCAATATTTGAACTAAATCCATCGCCATTTTGTATGCTTGATGAGGTCGATGCACCGTTAGATGACACGAATGTAAATCGTTTCTGTGAGATTGTTGATGAAATGTCAAAAAAAGTTCAATTTATCTTTATTACCCATAACAAAATTACAATGGAGTTGGCCAAGCAATTATCTGGCGTAACAATGCAAGAACCTGGTGTGTCGCGACTGGTTTCAGTTGATATTGATGAGGCTGTGAAGATGGCAACCAATTAAACACTGAGAAGAGAAACTAAGATGGACGATATCAGATGGATACTATTGATTATTGGCTTTCTTTTCATCGCCGGTGTATATCTTTATGGCTCACGGGATAAATTCAAGAAAGATGAACTAACTAACGATGAAAATAGGATTGAGCCTTCGTTAATAAAAAATTCGAGTGCAGACAAATACCCAAAGAACTACAGTAAAGAGAAAGGCTCTTTTGAGGCCAAGCATAAAGATAAAGAAAATGAATTTATTGTAATTATTCGATTGGTTGCTATTGATAATTCTCTTTATGGTGGTGACGTAGTAATAGATATACTAGAGAAGCATGGGTTAAGAATTGATAAATCAGGTGTATTTAATTTTCATAAAAATGAAACAGAAGAGATAACTTTTAGCGCTGCCAGTTTAATAGAGCCTGGTGTCTTCGAGATTGATAAAATATCCAATCAAAAAATTCCTGGAATTAGTTTTTTTATGACATTGCCTTTGCCTGTTGATGAGATTGAAGCTTTTGATGAAATGTTTTCAGTCATCAAGAAAATATCCATTTCACTGAAAGGAGAATTACTTGATGAGAATGGTAGCTCTCTAAGTATTCAAAGAGAACGGTATATTCGTGAACAGGTGATTGAATACTTATTGCAGAATAACAGGATAAATTCTAGATAATATGGTTAGTGAGAAGGTAAAAGAAAAGATTAAAAATCTTAGAAATAGTTTGCATAATCACAATCATCTCTATTATGTAATGGATGCACCGGAAATCAGTGATGCTGAATATGATCAATTATTCAAAGAGCTACAAATTCTCGAATCTAACTATCCACGGTTACTGAAAGAATCTTCACCCACACAAACGGTGGGTTCAACTCCATCTTCAATCTTTGGGACAGTTGAACATGATCTGCCTATGTTGTCCTTGGAAAATATCTTTGATGAAGAAGGATTGAGAAAATTCGATAAACGAATCCATGAAAAACTAAATCTCTCAAATGATTGTTTGGTTCAATATTCCTGTGAACTAAAGTTCGATGGTGTCGCTGTAAGTATAATTTATGAAAATGGAATTTTAGCTAGGGCTGCAACAAGAGGAGATGGAAAAAAGGGTGAAGATATAACTCATAATATTAGGACTATTAATTCCTTACCGTTAAAGTTAAAAGGTAATGATTTTCCAGCTTACCTTGAAGTCAGGGGAGAGGTATTTATGCCTATTTCTGGATTTATTAAATTTAACAATACTGCATTAAAAAAAGATCAAAAACCTTTTGTGAATCCTCGCAATGCGGCATCTGGTAGTTTGAGACAATTAGATGCTAACTATACAAAGAAACGTCCTTTGGGTATTTACTTTTATGGGGTTGGTATAGTTAAAGGGAAACTCTTGCCAAATTATCATACTGACATTATTCTCTTGCTAAAAAAATGGGGATTAAATATCTGTCTTGAGAGCAAGAAAGTGGAAGGAGTTGACGGTTGCATAGACTATTATAAATCAATACTTACAGCAAAAGAATCGTTTGATTATGATATTGATGGTATGGTCTACAAGGTCAATGATATTGAATTTCAGAACAAATTAGGTTTTGTATCACGAGCTCCAAGATGGGCAATCGCACATAAGTTTCCTGCACAAGAAAAATCAACAGTAATCAAGGACGTTCAATTCCAAATTGGAAGAACAGGAGCTGTAACACCAGTTGCAAAAGTTAAACCAGTATTTATTGGCGGTGCAACTATTAGCAATGTGACACTTCATAATATGGATGAGTTGAATAGGAAAGATATACGTATCGGTGACACTGTATCTGTTAGAAGAGCAGGTGATGTAATACCCGAGATAATTAAAGTTATTAAATCAAAACGACCATTGAATACTAAAAAAATAGCAATGCCAAGATATTGTCCTGAATGCAATGCAAAAATAACCAGAATAGATGGCGAGACAGTATTTCGATGTTCGGGTGGTAACAATTGTAAAGCCCAGAGAATAGAATATTTGAAGCATTTTGTGTCAAGAAAAGCTATGGATATCGATGGATTCGGTGTGAAATTGATTGAACAGTTGGTTGATAATGAGCGTATTAGTACACCAGATGAGATTTACAGGCTCAACAAAGATGATCTTTGTTTATTAGACAGGGTGGCCAAAAGAACTGCTGAGAATCTTTTATTGGCAATAGCTGATAGCAAGTCAACTACTTTCGCACGTTTTATATATAGTATGGGTATCAGAGAAGTCGGACAAACAACAGCCGAGATCCTTGAGTCTAACTTTCATGATATTAACGAGGTTACAAATTCTACAGTCGAGGAGCTACAAACAATTTCAGAGATAGGACCAATAGTGGCAAAAAATATACATGATTTTTTTTCTAAGAAAAAAAATAAAATAGTCATTAGAAATTTAATTCAGCATGGTGTAGGGTGGCCGTCTGAAGATATCAATATAAACTCACAAAATCTTCTGCTTGAAAGAAAAGTGATTGTTATATCTGGTTCATTATCCTCAATGACGAGAATGCAAGCAGAAGAATATATAAAATCTCTTGGCGGGAAAGTTATTTCAAGTGTATCGAAAAATACAAATTTTCTTTTGATAGGTAACAATCCTGGCTCGAAATTGGAAAAAGCCAAAAAATTAAATATTAAAATAATCAATGAAGAGGATTTTTTTAAATTATATTGAGATGGACATTAATTTAATCAAACAAATCCAAAGTATTTTTAAACCACTTGTGACAATACTTCTTAAATATGGTGTTAGTTACAAGGTGTTTGATAAAATTGCAAAAGAAGTATTTGTATCGGTTGCAACCAATGATTACGGAATTAGAGGAAGGGATGCAAATACATCAAAAGTTGCATTTATGACCGGTTTATCTAGAAGAGAAATAAGCAAAATAAAACAAAAGATACAACGAGAAGAATTTATAATTTCTAAATCACTCTCTTATTCAGAAAAGGTAATGGATGTGTGGTTGAATGATAAAGATTTTACTAATTCTAGCAATCAACCAAAAGCGATAATATATGAAGGTACTGGTAGTTCATTTGTTGAACTTATAAAAAAAACAAAGATTGATGTAACACCAAAGACTGCTTATCTTGAGCTACTCAGATTAAGGTTAATTGTTCACAACAAAAAAGATCAAATTATTTTGCAGCGGCATGAGTTAATGGGCCATTCTAGCAAAGAAAATTTTACTGCTAAATTAGAAAATATAATGGATAAAAAATAAGATTTCTTAATTGCTATTTGGTTCAGAATTCTTTCGAATCTGGTTTAGATAATTTTGAAACTTATCTTGCATGATTTTTTGTTGGATTTCATTCCTTACACTATCAATTGTCGGCGGGGTAGCATCCCTTGATGTTTCGCGCAATATTACATGCCAGCCAAACTCGGTTTGCACAGGAACCTTTGAGTAAGAACCATCATTTAGTAATACAACTGCATCAGAGAATGGTTTAACCATTTGATTTGGTGAAAACCAACTACCTAAAGAGCCTCCATCAGATGCAGATGGTCCAATAGAATGACTCTTTGCCAGTTCTTCAAATTTTTCACCTTGTTCCAATTTTTCTATAATCGAGATGGCTTCACCTTGTGCTTCTAGTAGGATGTGTTTAGCTTTGTATTCTTTGGTGGGTGCACTTTTTATAACATCATTATATTCGATTAGAATTTCTTCTTCAGAGAGATTAATTTTGCTGTAATACTCATTAGCCACTGATTGGGCAAGTAACATCCTATTTTGTAATTCTATTTGTGCTTGTATTTGTGGATTGTTATTCAATATTTTTGCGTTTTCTTGTGTTGAGAGGAGGTAAATATCAGAGAGTTCATTAAGAAATATTAAACGTTGTTCTGCGGTTATCTGGTTTGTTGGTTGTTGTGTTCTACTTTGTATATAGATATCCAAAACAAGGTTATCGATTTCGGTGTTATTTACAGTTTTTACCGTTTCACTGTGTATTTCATGTATAAATAGTGTAAAAAAAACGGTAATTAAAATTTTAAAATAATTTTTTTTTGATAGCATTTCATGACTCCTTTGTTGTTAATTATTATCTTCAGAGTTATTTAGGGCTTTTATTTTTAAGGCATGAATTTCTGATTCTAAGAGTTGCTCTAATACTTTATATATCATTTTATGTCGTTCAATTCTCGATTTATCCTCAAATGAGCTTGATGTAATTATTATACTAAAATGGCTGTTATTATGATATCCGCCATGGCCTTTATGTAGTTGACTTTGATTTTTTATTATCAATTTATCCGGTGAAAATTCTCTTTCCAGCATGACCTTGATTTTTTGTTCAATATTCAAGGAAATACTTTCTTGAAAGGCATTACTTCAATACTACTAAAGACACCAGCCACCATATACGGATCTTCTTCTGCCCATTTCTTCGCCGCTTCAATGGAATTAAATTTCGCTATTATGATACTGCCTGTAAATCCAGCTTGCCCTGGCTCTTTGCTGTCTATAGCTGGATTAGGTCCCGCTATCAAAATACGGCCATCTTTATTTAAAAGATCGATCCTTTTTAGGTGAGATTCCCTTGTTTCTAATCTCAATCTGAGGCTATCTTCTTTGTCTTTACAGATAATTGAATACCACATGCATAATCCCTTCTTAATTAGTGTTTATTTTCGACTGCTAGTTTGTTGATCCAGATGCTCTGAATGATGACAAAAATAAGCGTGATACCAAATAATCCAAATAATTTAAATTTAACCCAAAATTCTTCTGAAAAGTTGTAGGCTACATATATGTTGATTGCACCACTAAACAAAAAGAAGCCAATCCAGGAAAAACTCAATTTTTTCCATTGATTGTTATTCAATGATATTGCTTGAGTTAACATTCTTTCGATAATAGTTTTTTTTCCAATCCAATGACTTCCAAAGAAAACTAACGCAATCATCCAATTCAGAACAGTTGGTTTCCAATACAAGAAAATTGGATTCTGAAAGAGTAGTGTTGCACTACCCAAAATTAAGACCAATATTGTAGAGCCTAGATATATTTTATTGATTTTTTTTGTAATGAACCACTGTATAGAAAACCCAAGTGGCATGGCGACCATGAGAGCTTTTGTTGCAAAAAATATACCGCTATAAAAATAAGCAACAAGAAAAATAATTATTGGGATATATTCAATTAATAAATGCATATTATGTGTTATTTTAACTTATTCTCTATAATTATTAATTCTATAATATTGAAAATTGTTATCATATGTATTTTAGAGGTATTTCTTAATGTATTATCGGTTGAAAGGTAATTTTGAGCAATTTTTATATTTAAAGTAATGGTAAATTTTGTATCGAATTTAATTATGATACACAGAGCATAAAGGGTGACAGCTGGCTATGGATATGCAAACGGACAATGAAATGACCAAGCAATATGAGATGCCGTTTGCCATTGTTGAAGGTGAGCCAGTAACTGAATTACCACAAGATCTTTATATACCACCATTTGCGTTGAAAGTTTTCCTAGAGGCCTTTGAGGGGCCGCTTGATTTATTAATATATCTAATTAGACGTCAAAATTTAGATATTCTTGATATACCGATTACTGATATTACAAAACAATATATTGATTATATTAACCTTATGGAAGAGATTAGATTGGAACTAGCAGGAGAATATTTATTGATGGCCGCAATGCTTGCAGAAATTAAATCTAAAATGTTGCTCCCTAGACCAGAATTACTAGAAGAAGAGGAAGACCCGCGTGCAGAATTGGCTAAACGACTTCAAGAGTACGAGCAATTTAAAAAAGCCGCGGAAGATTTGGACGAACTTCCTAGACTTGAAAGAGACATTGTTATAGCCAATGCAGAAGCGCCTAATAAAGAAGTAGTTATAAAGCTACCGGATGTGACTCTCAAGGAGTTATTAATAGCTTTTCATGATGTTTTGCAACGAGTTGAAATGAATTCTGAGTTACATTTTGAAAGAGAAACATTATCTGTACGTCAAAGAATGTCTGACATAATTAGTAAAATACAATCAACTAAGTTTATTGACTTTAATGAGCTATTTGATAAGAACGAGGGCAGGCTTGGTATAGCCATTACTTTTTTAGCTATTTTGGAGTTATTGAAAGACGCAATGATTGATGTAGTCCAGAATGAAGAATTTGCCCCAATGCATATAAGGGTATCCTCATCAATCCATTCCGGTGAGGCTCAAACAGATGGTTAAATTATACAATTTTAAGAAAAGGATCAATGATGAATCAAAATGAAGTTATACATTTCATTGAATCGGCATTACTTGCTTCAGATAAACCATTAAAAATAGAAAAGATAATGGATTTATTCGAGGAGGTGGAAAAACCAAAAAAGTCATTTATTCGTGAATGTATTGGCAAATTACAAGATGAATACAAATCGCGGAATATCGAATTAATTGAAGTTGCATCAGGATTTCGAATTCAAGTTACTCCAGAGACTTCAAAAAAGCTAGATAAGCTTTGGGAGTGGAGGTCACCAAGGTATTCAAGAGCTTTATTTGAAACACTTGCATTAATCGCTTACAAGCAACCAATTACGCGCGGTGAAATTGAGCTGGTTCGAGGTGTTTCTGTCAGTACTAATATAATTAAATCATTGATTGAAAGGGATTGGATATATGTAACAGGTCAACGAGATGTTCCCGGCCGACCTGAAATGTTTGGAACTACAAAAACATTCTTGGACTATTTTGGTTTGAAAAGTGTAGCTGAACTTCCTCCGTTAACAGATCTTTCTGATTGGGAGGCAATTAAAATAAAATTGGATATTCCTGATGTGAAGCAAAATCAGGTGGCAAGTAAACCCGAAATGAATCCGTTGTTGACCGAAGGTATAGATTCTCATGAAGACGAAAATGTTTTAGAACATCAACAAGAAATGGAAATTGCAAAGAAGATATCTGATTCAAACTTTGATGATTTAATTGATTTGGGTGATCACGAAGAATTAAATTCTGAAGACACCAGACAAGAAAAACCTCAAGAACAAGACAAGTAATTGAGAATTATTGTGTCATGAGATTACAAAAATTTTTGTCATCGAAAGGTTTTGGCTCCAGAAGAAAAGTTGAAATCTTAATTCAAGAAAAGCGAATAAAAGTTAACGGAAAGATTGCTGAGATTGGGGATTTGGTTTCTGGTGAGGAAGTTTTTTTAATTGATGGTGATGAACTAGAATTAAACCAAGAAGAAACCAAGCATCAACATTTGATATATAACAAAGATAACGATGAGATATGCTCTCGTTTTGATCCTGAAGGCAGAAAATCAGTATTTGACTCATTGCCCATAATTAAATTTAAAAGGTGGGTTGCGGTGGGTCGGTTAGATATGACGACAACGGGATTGATAATTTTTACAACAGATGGAGAGCTAGCAAATAATCTCATGCATCCATCGAAGCAAATAATTCGAACCTATCTGGTCAGAATATTCGGCAAACCAACTACAAATACAATAAAAAGACTTAAACAAGGAATTCGATTGGAAGATGGCTTAGCCTCATTTCAAAATATACAAGTTACTTCGCAAACGAAAAGTAATACTTGGTGTAAAGTTTCTCTTGCAGAAGGGCGTAAGCATGAAGTTAAACGTTTATGGAAGGCTGTCGGTCACAAAGTAAATAAGCTAATTCGTATTGAATACGGACCAGTAAAGCTTCCAAAATCATTAAAGCGTGGTAATTACGAATCACTAAATGATAAGGAAATAAAGATTCTTTATGATGCTGTTTAGACGTATATTAAAATTATTGAGCTTCAAGGCTTTCCCCTGTAATACCTATGCTTGCATCACTTAATAGAAAAATATATGGCAAAAGAATTTCATTTGGTAATTTTAAGTTGTCTCTATTTTCAGCTGGATAGGCGGCCAATCGCATTTTTGTTCTAACGGCTCCAGGATTAATACAATTCACTCGCAATGAAGTATGCTTTGTTTCATTTGCAAGTATCTGATTCAAAGCTTCCGTGCCGAATTTTGATACACTGTAGGCGCCCCAAAAAGCCTTACCAATTTTGCCAACACCGCTACCAGTAAAAATGATTGACGGGTTGTTTGATAACTTTAAACACGGCAATAATGCTTGAGTTAGAACAAAGGGTGCCGTTAGGTTTACATGCATTACTTTTTGCCAGACTTCTGAGTTGTACTGATCTATTGGTGTTCTATCCCCCAGGATTCCAGCACAGTGGACGAGGCCATCCAGATAACTAAAATCATTTAAAATACTATTAGTTAGTGACGAATAACCTTCAGTTGTTGAAGACTCAAAATCTAATAAAGCGATAGTAGGCTTGCCGCAATCTTCCATTGCATTAATTTCATCGTAGATGAGCTCAAGTTTTTCTTTATTCCTACCATGAAGAATTACTTTGGCGCCTGATTTGGCTAATTGAATTGACAGGGCTTTGCCTATTCCATCAGTTGCACCAGTAACAAAAATAATCTTTTTATTAAGAGTATTTGAGTCATAAGAAAAGTTTTGTAATGCTTTGATTTTCAAAATTTTTAATCTAATCTTTTTTGATTTGTCGTGGCTCTTTCTCAATTTTTTTTAGTTGCTGTAGTTTCTTTTTTGGGGTGACACCCAGTTCTTCCATTTTTTTTGCGCTGGGTAAAATTTTTCTTTGGTATGAACCAATTGCTTTGTTGTAATTATCTACGCTGCTTGATAACTGGCTACCTAATTTACCTAAATGATCCGAAAACACTGATAATCTTGAATGTAATTCTTCTGCTATGTTCTTTATATTAATGGCATTTTCAGTAAGAGCAAATTGCTTCCAACCCATCGCAATAGATTTGAGTAATGCAGTGAGGCTACTTGGAGTTGCAATTATTATTTTTCTTGATAAAGCGTAATCTATTAGTTCAGGGTCCTGGCTTATAGCTACGCTTAAAATTTGTTCAATATTAAGATAGAGAATTACATATTCTGGGCTATGAGGAAATTGATTCCAGTATTCTTTTCCAGACAATTGTCTTACGTGATTCCGTATATTTTTTGAGTGTTTTTTTAGTAATTTATTTTTTTCGTGATCATCTTTACATCTAGTTGCTTCAAGGTAGGCATCAATTGGTGTTTTTGCGTCAACGACTAAATCTCTTTGTTCAGGTAACTTAATGACCATATCTGGTCGAATAAATGAGTTATCAGTTTTTTCGTGAACTTGTTCTAGAAAATCACAGTGCTCAATCATGCCCGCGTATTCAGCGACTCTTTTAAGGCCAATTTCTCCCCAGTTTCCTCTTATTTCTGGTTTTCTTAGGGCATTTACAAGATTATCTGTTGTTTCTGAAAGAGATTTGTTCCCTTCTTTCATTGCTTTAATTTGTGCTCCAATATTACCATAATCTTGTTTTCTGTCTTTTTCAATTTGATCAATTTGTTTGTTAGTTGCTTCAATTGTTTTATTGATTGGATCAATAAGATTTTCGAGCGCATGCTTTGATTTTTGTTGTTGTTTTTTTGAGTTTTCTTCCGCAAGTTTCAGAAAGTTCTCAGTAGTTATTTTAAAATGTTCATTGGTCATTTGTTGAAATTTTAGGCTTAATTCATGTAGCTTCTCTCCTTCGTGATTAATATTATCTTGGTGTTTTATTTTTTCTCTTAGAAGGAACCATGAAATGATAGTTCCTATAATAATGCCTACTATGATTATTAATGTAGTATTCAAATCAAATGTATTCATGTTATTCGTAATTCTTTTTTAATTAATATGCCTAGATGAGAAGGTGTTGATGCAATCAAATCACTGCCCCAAAACTTTAGGTTATCCTTATTCTTAATGTAACCATATTTAGCAGATATTGTCTTCATTCCTGCCGCTATCCCTGCATCGATATCTCTTTTAGCATCTCCTACGTATATTGCATTTTCAGGTTTTATATTCATTAAACTGCAAGCAAGAAGCAATGGTTTAGGATTTGGTTTGTGATATGCAAGTGTATCGCCAGAAATAATATATTTACAGGCTAAATTTAATTCTCGAAATAATGGTATTGTCATTCTGGAAGGTTTATTAGTGACAACGCCCCATTTAATATGATGTTTCTCAAAAATTCTTAGTAAATTTCTTAAAGACTCAAAAACTTTCGTTTTTTTACATAAGTTATTTTGATAAATAGATAAAAATTTTTGTTGTAGTTGTTTTGTTTCATTTCTATCTGCATTTGGGAATGCAAGTTTAATAAGGCCTATTGAGCCATCAGATACATAGTTTCTAATGCTATCTTTGGGTATTGAATTTCCATTATTTTGAGTACTAATTATCTCTAAAAGAGTCGCAATCATATCTGGCGCTGTGTCGACGAGCGTTCCATCAAGATCAAATAAAACGGCCAATGAATTTTTTTTATTCACTGAGTGATTTTCTTTGTAAAGAACATTAAATAATTGACATCTAAGTTCTTTTCTAAGGAATAGTTTTTTGTGAATGGGTTATAGATGAGTCCAGTACTATCCTTCAAATCAAGAGATGCATTTCTTGCCCAATATTCTAATTCAGATGGTTTAACGAACTTAGCATATTCATGTGTCCCAATTGGTAATAATTTTAGTATATGTTCAGCTCCTAATATGGCATAAATAAAAGCTTTTGGATTTCGATTTATGGTTGAAAAGAAGGCAGAGCCACCAGGTTTCAAGAGCTTGGAGCATGATTCAATTACTTCTTTTGGTGAAGGGACATGTTCAATCATCTCTAGGCAAGTTACAATATCATAGGTGCCTTCTTCAAGTGTAGCCAAATTTTCTACTGTAGTTAACTTGTAATCTACATCTGTTTTAGATTCAATTTGATGGATTTTTGCAACATTTAACGCACTCTCAGCCATGTCTATTCCTGTTACTATTCCACCTTTCAATGCCATTGCTTCCGACAAGATACCGCCACCGCAGCCGATATCTAGAATCTTTTGCTCATTCAAATTTTTGTATTTATTAATATAATCAATTCTCAAAGGATTGATATCATGAAGAGGTTTGAAGTCACCCTCAGGATCCCACCACCTCGATGCCAATTGGTTAAATTTGTTAATCTCATTGTTATCGATATTTTTTTCTTTAATAACCATAATAATTCTTTAATATATACATTTAATCTATTGTTTTATATAACTTTATTTATATTAAATACTGGAATAAAATTTAACTATATTTGCTGTCGTTACAAGTCATTTATGTTACTATATTATAATAATTAATATTCAATCTTTTTCGGCTAATTATCTCAAAATTTATTCAAAAACAGCTGTATTTTTTGTTAATTAATTCTATCTTCATCATAATTATTTATGTTATCTATCTTTAGGGCAATGTCAGATTCAGCAAAAGAAATTTACTCGGTAACCCTGGAAAAAGAAATGCAACAATCCTACTTGGATTATGCGATGAGCGTAATTGTAGGACGAGCGCTTCCAGACATCAGAGATGGCCTAAAACCAGTCCATCGTCGAGTGTTATATGCAATGAAGGTATTAGGTAATGATTATAATAAAGCGTATAAAAAATCTGCACGAATAGTAGGTGATGTTATAGGTAAATATCACCCGCACGGTGATACTGCAGTCTACGATACGATAGTTCGTATGGCGCAACCTTTCTCAATGCGATACATGCTAGTTGATGGTCAGGGTAATTTTGGCTCTATTGATGGTGATTCACCTGCTGCTATGCGATACACAGAAGTACGTATGGCAAAAATTGCTCAAGAAATCCTAATTGATCTTGAAAAAGAAACTGTAGATTTTCTAGAAAATTATGATGGCTCCGAATCAGAGCCATCTGTTATGCCTACAAAAATTCCAAATCTGCTGGTTAATGGATCATCAGGAATAGCAGTGGGTATGGCAACGAATATACCACCTCATAATTTGACAGAAATAATAAATGCCATTCTAGCCGTCATCGATAACCCTTCAATTGATATTAAAGGTTTGATGGAGTATGTTCCTGGTCCTGATTTTCCAACTGCAGGAATCATCAATGGGACTCAGGGCATTTATGAAGCCTATTGTACAGGAAGAGGTCGTGTACACATAAGAGGTAAAATTGAAATAGAGGCAATCGGTAAACGCAATCGTGAAGCAATAATAGTTAAAGAGCTTCCTTATCAAGTTAATAAAGCACGATTAATCGAAAAAATTGCTGAACTAGTTAGAAATAAAAAAATAGAAGGAATTAGTGAGTTAAGAGATGAGTCAGATAAAGATGGAATGAGAATTGTTATCGAACTTCGCCAAGGGGAAGTAACAGATGTGGTGCTAAATAACCTATACAAACAAACAGCATTACAAACTGTTTTTGGGGTAAATATGGTCGGCCTTCATGAAGGTCAACCGAAGTTATTAAATTTAAAGCAAGTGTTAGATTCATTTATTTCGCATCGACGAGAGGTGGTGACAAGAAGAACTATTTTTGATCTTAACAAAGCTAGAGATAGGGCACATATACTTGAAGGTCAAGCTGTAGCTCTTTCGAATATAGATTCGGTCATAAAATTAATTAAGGCATCACCGAATCCCAATAAAGCAAAAGAGAATTTAATGAAAAAAGCCTGGAAACCAGGAACAGTCTCTAAAATGCTTAAAAAGTCAAAATCAACTGAAACAACACCAAGTAACTTCCTTGGTAAGTATGGTTTAGTGAAAAAGGGGTATATTTTTTCACCAATTCAAGCTCAAGCAATACTCGATCTAAGGCTTCATCGTTTGACCGGGCTAGAGCAAGACAAGATTCTCGAAGAGTATAAAAATATACTGGAATTAATAAAAAAGTATACAACAATCCTTTCAGAGACAGATGTCCTGTTAAGAGTAATAAAAGACGAGTTAAAAGAAACTATCTCAGATTATGGCGACCAAAGACGCACAGAAATAAATCAAAACTACACAGATTTGGTTGATGAAGATTTGATTCCTGATGAAGAAGTGATAGTGACACTATCACACAGTGGTTACATTAAAGCTCAGTCATCAGATACATATCAAGCTCAAAAAAGAGGGGGGAGAGGAAAGTCATCAACAAAGATGAAGGAAGAGGATTTTATTGATAAGTTATTTATTGCAAATACGCACGATACTTTACTCTGCTTTTCAAGTAAGGGAAAAATTTATTGGTTGAAAGTTTATCGTGTTCCACAAGCAAGCAGAGGTGCAAAAGGTAAACCGATCGTCAATTTGCTACCACTAGAAGATGACGAAAGGATTAGTGCCATTCTGCCGATAAGGGAATTTACTAATGATACTTTTGTTTTTATGGCTACAAAATTTGGAACCGTAAAGAAAACACCATTATCCGAATTTTCCAACCAAAGAAAAGGCGGAAAGATAGCTATCAAGTTGGTCGGTGATGATGAATTAGTTGGAAGCACTGTAACAAACGAAAAAAAATTCATTATGTTAGTTTCTAACGCTGGAAAAGCAGTTCATTTCTCAGAGTCTGAAGTAAGACCTATGGGTAGAAGCGCACAAGGAGTTAGAGGAATTAAATTAGAAAAGGATCAACAAGTAATATCTTTGATAATTCCAGAAGATGAAACAACAATATTTACTATAAGTGAAAATGGATTCGGAAAAAGATCTGCAACAAGTGAGTTCCGAAAAACAAAAAGAGGAGCAAAAGGCGTTATTGCAATGCAAGCTTCCGAACGTAATGGTCAATTAATTGGAGCAATTCAAGTATCTAATGAAGATGAAGTTATGTTGATTAGCTCTAATGGAATACTAGTTAGAACACCAGTTGAGGGAGTTTCGATTATTGGGAGAAATACACAAGGAGTTACTTTGATTAGGTTGATTGATGATCAAAAATTAGTTGGATTAGCTAGAATTGAGGCTATTGAGGAAGAATAATCACTAGACAGATGGCGCAAACGATACCAAATAATTAAAGCAGCAAATATATGACTCTTGTTCACAATTTTTCCGCCGGACCTAGTGCCATTCCAAAAATAGTAATAGAACAAATCCGTTGTGATTTTCCAAATTGGAATGGGACGGGTATGTCCGTGATTGAAGCGAGCCATCGAGGCAAAGAATTTAAAGAAATTGCTCAAGAAACAGAATCAAATTTAAGGTTATTGCTCGGTGTGCCAAAGAATTATCAAGTTCTTTTTGTTCAAGGTGGAGCTTCATTACAATTTTCTATGATTCCTCTTAATCTATCAGCGAGTACCTCTGTTGTTGATTATGTAATAACAGGTAGTTGGGGAAAAAAGGCTGCAAAAGAAGGGTCAAAATTCTCAAAAGTTAATATTGCAAGCGACTCTATTCATTCTAATTACACTTCCATACAGAACGAAGAAGATTGGAGGAAAAGCGCAAATGCTGATTATCTTCATATGACATCCAATGAAACAATTGGAGGTGTTGAGTATAATTTCATACCTAGGGCAAAAAATATTCCAATTGTGACTGATATGTCTAGTTCAATTTTATCTAGACCCGTAGATATCAGTAAATACGGCTTAATTTATGCTGGCGCTCAAAAGAATATTGGACCAGCTGGGCTGACAATAGTGATCATTAGGGAAGATTTAATTGGAAAAGCACGCAGTGAAACTCCAACTCTGCTTAATTATAAAACTTATTCCGATAGCAATTCGATGTATAATACCCCACCAGTATTTTCATGGTATGTTGCAGGCTTGGTTTTTAAATACTTGATCGATATAGGCGGCTTATCAAAAATAGAATCACTTAATATTGAGAAAGCTTCACTGTTGTATGAATATATTGATCAATCAGAATTTTATAGTAATCCGGTTAAAGAGGATTATCGTTCCCGTATGAATATTCCCTTTTTGCTGAAAGATAAATCAAAAGAAGAAGAATTTATTAAACAGTCACATCGGGCTGGTTTAGTTAACCTGAAAGGTCACCGAAGTGTTGGAGGCATGAGAGCGTCAATATATAATGCATTGGAAATTGCAGCAGTTAATGATTTGATCTCATTTATGAGAGATTTTGAGAATAATAATGGATAATCACTGAAAAAAATATGTACGATGTTCATGTTAAAAATAATATAGCTCAAGTAGGTCTCGATAGACTTAAGTTTGAAAATTATCAAATTACAGAGAATCTTAATAAAGCGTCTGTCATTATATTGCGGTCTTATAATCTTCACGGAATAGAGATTCCAGAAACTGTTGAAGTTATTGGTCGCGCCGGAGCAGGCGTAAATAATATTCCTGTAGAAAAGATGAGCGAGCGAGGCGTACCTGTCTTTAATACTCCTGGGGCAAATGCTAATGCCGTGAAAGAATTAACAATAGCAGCTCTCCTTATTGCTGCCAGAAACATCTGCGATGCAAGAGATTATGTTCAATCATTGGATGCCAATGAAAACAATCTAAAGAAGTTAATTGAAAATGGAAAGAAACAATTTGCAGGTATTGAGCTTCCAGGCAGAACCTTAGGCGTTATAGGTTTAGGGTCAATCGGAGTTAATGTCGCTAATGCAGCATTGGCTCTTGGTATGAAAGTGATTGGTTTTGATCCAAAAGTTACAGTAGAAAATGCATGGAAATTGTCTTCAGGCGTCCAACAAGTTGAATCCTTAAAAGAAATATTTGAAATTTCTGACGCTGTAACTGTTCATGTTCCATTGGTAGAGGAAACTGAAAACTTAATTGATATTAATAATCTTGATTTATTAAAGAAAAACTCAGTGTTAATTAACTTTTCAAGAGAAGGTATCGTGAATTCAAAAGATGTGGTGAGAGCATTAAATAATAATATATTGAAAAATTATGTGTGTGATTTTCCTGAACCAATTCTTATGGAGAATAAGAAAGTTATTGCTTTACCTCATTTGGGCGCATCAACTTTTGAAGCTGAAGAAAACTGTGCGATTATGGTGATTGAAAATATTAAAGATTACATTGAAAATGGAAATATTAACTTTTCAGTCAATTTCCCAGATGCAGTTATGTCTAGAAAGAAGGCATCTAGAATAACTATTGCAAATAAAAATATCCCTAATATGGTTGGGCAAATTACTACATATCTTGCATCAGCAAAATTAAATATTGAAGATTTACTGAATAAGTCAAACGGCAACCTTGCATATACAATAATTGATTTGGATAAAAATGTCTCAGATGAGGTAATTAACCAAATTAATTCAATAGAAGGTGTTATTAAGGTGCGTAATTTAGGTAAGCGATAAAATTAAATTTTTATATTTAATTACAACATGTTAGCTTATATACTTATATTAGAATCAAAAATAAAAAAATGAATAAACAAGTGAAATTAAATACCGAAAGTTTAACTAGTATTCGTGAGGATATAGATTCAATTGATTCTAATATTCAAGATTTGATCAATAAGCGTGCGAAACTAGCCAAGAAGATAGGTCTATCGAAAGATAAAAAAGGAACTTCGACCGATTTTTATCGCCCAGAAAGAGAAGTAGATGTGCTGAAATCAGTTAAAAAAAGAAATAAAGGCCCATTAAAAGATGAAGAAATGTTACGCCTGTTTAGGGAAATTATGTCAGCATGCCTTGCTCAACAAGAGCCTCTAAAGATTGGTTTTCTAGGTCCGGAAGGCACATTTACGCAATCTGCTGTTTATAAGCATTTCGGTCATTCTGTTCGGGCTTTGCCTTATGGTGCCATTGACGAAATATTTCATGAAGTTGAAAGCCATGCTGCAGATTTTGGAGTTGTTCCAATTGAAAACTCTACAGAAGGAACCGTAAATAATACTCTTGATATGTTCGTATCTTCACCGTTAAAAATTTGCGGAGAAATAGAACTCAAAATTGAACATCATCTAATTGGGAAAATGAAAAACTTAAAAAAGATAGAACGTATTTGTGCTCATGAACAGGCTTTAGCTCAATGCCGGGGATGGATACGTGAATATCTTTCTGATGTTGAAATAATTAGTGTTAGCAGTAATGCTGTAGGGGCAAGAAGAGCTCGTGATGAAAAAGGAACTGTTGCTATAGGCAGTGAAATAGCTAAAGATATTTATAATCTGAATGTAATATCTCGAAATATTGAAGATAGAGCAGATAATGCTACTCGCTTCCTAGTTGTGGGTAGGAATATTATTACTAGTAGCGGAGATGATAAAACTACCGTCTTATTATCGACTGATGACACAAAAACTGGAGTTGGTGTTTTACATTCAATATTAGAACCATTCTCTTCGAATCATATTAATATTACTCGTATTGAGTCGCGACCATCACATAAAAAGAATTGGGATTATGTTTTCTTTCTAGATTTGGATGGTCACTCAGATGATAGCGCACTCAAAACTGCATTGAATGAAGTTAATAAGCGTTGCTCGTTATTCAGGGTATTGGGTTCATACCCAAAAGCGATCAGCTAAAATCTTGTGAAATAACTATGGACTTTCATGTTGAGCCATCAGGTACTTTAAATGGAAAAATATCAGTGCCCGGTGATAAATCAATATCTCATCGAGCGATTATATTTGGCGCAATTGCTGAAGGAACATCAGAATTTTCGAATTTTCTTGATAGTGAAGACTGTACAACCACATTACTCGCATTTCAAAAAATGGGAGTTGATATAAATCTAAACAAAACTAATTTATTTATTCATGGGGTAGGATTAAGAGGTCTAAAGGCACCAAAGCAATCAATTGATGCAGGTAATTCAGGTACGACAGTTAGATTATTAGCTGGACTACTTGGCGCGCAAAATTTCAATACAATGATTACTGGTGATGATTCCCTGAGCCGAAGACCTATGAGTAGGATTATTGAACCATTAAGTATAATGGGGGTTCATATAGATAGTAGCTTGGGTTGTTTACCACTAAAGATACAAGGCTCTGCAAGTATAAAAAACATTGAATATAAAATACCTGTGGCAAGCGCACAAGTTAAATCATGCATACTTTTGGCATCGTTATATAGTCGAGGAAAAAGTAATCTATACGAACTTAACATTACTAGAGATCATTCTGAGCGTATGCTTCAGGCCATGCAATGTCCAATTTCAGTCAAGAAAAATTGCATATCAATCGAACCACCTAAATTATTAAAGCCTTTGAAAATGAGTATTCCCGGTGATTTTTCGTCTGCTGTTTTTTTGATTGCTGCCACTTTAATTTCAAATAAATCTTCTGTTCTGATCAAAGGTGTGGGAATCAACTCAACCAGAATAGGGTTTCTAGAAATTGCAAAAAAAATGGGTGCAAATATAAAATTGAGCAATCAAAGAAAATTTGGCTCTGAGCCCGTGGCTGATATATTAATCCAATCATCATCATTAAGAAGTATTACATTAGATGATCCAGAACTAATTTCTTTGTCTATTGACGAATTTCCTGCAATATTTATTTTGGCAGCATACGCAAAAGGTATAAGCAGATTTAGTAATTTAGCTGAACTGCGACTTAAAGAAAGTGACCGGATTACCTCAATGGTTGAAGGTATGATTAAGATTGGCATACAAGTAAAAGAAAATAGTGAAGGTGTTGTTATCACCGGAGGGAAACCAAAAGGAGGTATTGTTAATTGTTTTTCCGATCATAGAGTAGCGATGTCATTCGCTATAGCTGCAATTGGTGCTTATGATAAAATTATAGTAAAAGATGTTGAATCGGTAAATACATCATTTCCAAGATTTTTAAAAACGATGCAAGAGATCGATGTTAAGATTAAAAGAGTATGACAAAAGACATTAATCATCTGAAAAGTGATGTGCCTGTAATTACTATCGATGGTCCAAGCGGATCAGGAAAAGGAACAATTTCAAGGAAAGTAGCATCAATTTTACATTGGAATATACTTGATAGCGGAGCTCTATACAGAGTTATAGCCTACTCATCTAAATTAATGGAATTGAATGTAAAGAACGAATTGGCTATCAAAGAATTAATTCCGTCACTAGATATAAAGTTCGTCGTCACTAAAGATGGTCACCAAAAGGTATATTTAAATCAACAAAATATAAGCAGTCAAATCAGAGCAGAAAATTGCGGTAAACAGGCCTCTTATATCGCGAAATATATATCTATACGCGAGGAATTAAAAAATCTTCAGAGAAGTTATTTAAGAATGCCTGGTTTGGTTGCTGATGGAAGGGATATGGGAACAATAGTTTTTCCAACCTCAAAGTTGAAAATCTTTCTGACAGCTACTGACGAAGAAAGGGCATTAAGAAGATATAAACAGTTGAAAGGAAAGGATATTAATGTTAGCCTTCCCGCCGTTTTAAGAGATATAAATATTAGAGATAAACGAGATAGAGAAAGAGAAAATGCACCTATGGTTGCTGCAAATGATGCTCATATTATTGATTCAACAAAAATGACTATCAGAGAAGTTACAACAAGGATTATGCATTTGCATGAGAAATTATAATAATACTGTTTTTGTTAGCTTCAAAGTTGCCATACGGATATAGGTAATTTTTTTAATAACCGCGATGTATCAAGGAATATACATAGCGATAATAAAAGTGAAGGCTAGATATCAACTAAGCCTTTTGGTGTTCAAAATGTCTGAATCTTTTGCTGAATTATTCGAACAAAGTTTTGCAAGTCAAACTATAAAACAAGGTGCCATCATTAAAGGCATCATTGTCAAAATAAGCAATGAAGTAGTTGTAGTTAGCGCGGGCCTTAAATCCGAAGCGGTCATTCCAATAAACCAATTCCAGTCAGAAAAAGATTCTATATCAGTTGGCGATGAGATCGAAGTAGCTTTAGATGCGTTTGAAGATGGTTTTGGCGAAACACGATTATCAAGAGAAAAAGCAATAAGAGCTCGAAGTTGGGTGAACCTTCAAGAATCTCATGATAAAAGTGATGTTGTTAATGGCTTTATTAGCGGAAGAGTTAAAGGTGGTTTTACTGTTGAAATTGAAGGTATTCGTGCATTTCTTCCCGGATCATTAGTCGATGTAAGACCAGTAAGAGACCCTTCTTATCTTGAAGGAAAGACAGTCGAATTAAAAGTTATCAAAGTCGATAAACAGAGAAACAACGTAGTTGTTTCAAGAAAAGCTGTTGTTGAAAATGAATACAGTGAAGAAAGAAACCAACTTCTTGCAACTATTGAGGAAGGTATCAAAACAAAAGGCATTATAAAGAATTTAACTGATTATGGCGCATTTGTAGATCTTGGTGGAATTGATGGTTTGTTGCATATTACAGATATGGCATGGAAACGAGTAAAGCATCCGTCAGAAATGTTAAATGTCGGTGATGAAATTGAAGTGATAGTGCTCAAATATGAAAAAGATAAACAAAGAGTTTCTCTTGGGATGAAACAGCTTGGCAAAGACCCATGGCACGAAATAAAATTGCGCTACCCAGTCGATACAAAAATACATGGAACGATTTCCAATATTGCTGATTATGGTTGTTTTGTAGAAATAGAAGAAGGCGTTGAAGGTTTAGTGCATGTCTCAGAAATGGACTGGACCAACCGAAATGTTAATCCAGCAAAAATTGTTGCTGTTGATCAGGAAATCGAGGTAATGGTTCTTGAGATTGATGGGGAGCGTCGAAGGATTTCTTTAGGTATCAAACAGTGCCAAATCAATCCTTGGGCTGAGTTTTCCGAAAAAGTCAAGAAGGGCGATAAAGTAAAAGGGCAGATTAAATCAATTACAGATTTCGGTGTTTTTATAGGTTTAGAAGGAGGTATAGATGGATTAGTGCATTTATCAGATATTTCTTGGGAAACTTCAGAGGAAGAGTCAGCTCGAAACTTTAAGAAAGGTCAAGAAGTTGAAGCAATAGTATTGGGAATTGATACAGATAGAGAGAGAATTTCTTTAGGTATAAAGCAATTAAATGAAGATCCATTTGCTTTTTGGATTAAAAATCACCCAAAAAACTCTTTAATCAAAGGGAGCGTGGTTGAAGTTGACGAAAAGAATGCATATATTGATGTTGGTCCTAATATCAAAGCTTCTATCCATGTTTCAGAGCTATCATTAGAGAGAATAGATGATGCCAGAACTGCTGTGCAAGTAAATCAAGAGATTGAGGCAAAGATTATAAATATTGACCGAAAAACTAAATTGATCTCTTTGTCAATCAAAGCCAAAGAAGAGCATGATGAGAAAGAAGCTTTAGACACTTATCAATCTGATTCATCCTCAAAGAATAACGGCGCCACTACACTTGGTGAATTACTAAAAGAAAAAATGGTAAAAGAATGATTCCTTGTTCATTCTTACTTAGATTTATATTTGTTGGTGTAGTATATTAAAATAAGACTTTTATAATTCAAATAGCACAGGTAATAATCTGGAGTTAGTAAAATATGAAGAAATCAGAAATTATTGAAATGATTGCTCAAAAGCAGATGCACCTTCCGCTAAAAGACGTAGAGCTATCAGTCAAACATATCTTAGATTTGATGAGTATTTCTTTATCTAATGGAAAAAGGATAGAAATTAGAGGATTTGGAAGTTTTTCTCTTCATTATAGGTCACCAAGAATTGGTCGAAATCCAAAAACTGGAGCACCAGTTTCGCTGTCTGGGAAATATGTACCCCATTTTAAACCTGGGAAAGATCTTAAGATGCAAGTGGATAAAGGTAAAGAAAAAGCAATAAATGCCAAATTATAATCCATGCAAGTTTTTTTGATCACGTTGTAATGCTTTATCGTTAATAATTATTCAAGTGCTTGAATGATAAAAAAAATTCTTTTTATAACTTTTGTTATTATAATTTTTGTTTTTATGTTGCTGTTCAATAATAATAATTCCGATTTAATATCAATTGATTTAGAGTTTATAAAAATAACAACAACATCGAGTATAATGTTTGTAGTTATATTTGTTATTGGTTGGGCGCTTGGAATTTTAAGCAGTCTATTTTATGTGATTAAATTGCTGAATCAAAGAAGAGTATTAAGATCTGAATTGAAAAATAGTGTAAACGAAAATTCAATACTGAAAAATAAACCTCTACAAGATGCCGACTGAATCCACCTTTATTCTGGCTTCTATATTTATACTTTTGGCTGCAACCGGCTGGGTTCTGGGTTATTTTGGAGAGCGTGACGAGCAGCCACCTTTAAATATAGATTATCTAAAAGGCTTAAATTTCCTATTAAATGAACAAACAGACCAGGCGGTAGAACATTTTCTAAAGATGGTAAGAGTTGATAATACTACTATCGAAACACATTTCGCCTTAGGTAACCTTTTTCGTAAAAGAGGGGAAGTTAACAGAGCTATCAGAATACACCAAAATATTATCGCTAGACCTGATATTTTAGACGCCCAAAGAAATCAAGCTTTTTACTCCCTGGCAAAAGATTATTTGCATGCGGGGTTACTTGATCGCGCTGAAGTATTACTTAAGCGCTTAACGGATCATTCGCAATATAAAATGGAAGCTTTAGAATCTTTGGTAAATATATATGAGCAAGAACAAGAATGGCAAAAATCAATAGATACCTCAAAACAATTATCAAAAATATCGAAAAAACCTTTAGATCTGCAAATCTCTCATTATGTTTGCGAGTTAGCTGAAATAGCTATTGAAAAATACAATTATGATGAGGCAAATAACTTGGTTTCGTCATTAAATAGAATAAAAAATAAAACTCTTCGATGCGATCTAGTAAAAGCAAGAATAGCTGTCTCTAACGGTAATAAGGAATTGGCAATAACTATTTATCAAAAGATTATTGAGGAAAATAGTTATTTAATAACCGAAGCTCTTCCTCTGATGGTGGATATATACATTGGACTCAATAAACAATCTGAACTAGAAGCAAAGATGGAAAATATTATTTCGAATAACTCTAAAATTACTCGCGATATAGCATACACTGTAATTGTTAATAATATTGAAGGGATTGCATTGTTCGATTTATGTGTTGATAAGTATATAGAGATGGATCTTACATTACGTGAGTTTATTGATATAAATAATTTAAATCTTAATGAAAATAGGATTGTCGCTTTAAGGAAAATAAAAAAAGGTTTATCATTACTTGCCAATTCAACGCCTAGATATCAGTGTGAAGAGTGCGGTTTCTCTAGCCAAAAGTTATTATGGCAATGCCCTAGTTGCAAGCAATGGGAAACACAGAGACCTTTTGCTAACGTTCAATTTGATTCAATTCTTCAAAGAAAACCATTGATAAGTGATTGACTTAAGATTAAGAATAGTTGGCTCCCCGGGCCGGACTCGAACCAGCGACAAGTTGATTAACAGTCAACCGCTCTACCAACTGAGCTACCGGGGAAAATTAATTTTCTGATCGGCTCGAATTTTGAGCTAGCGTAGTTTGCAAGTCAAGCGTTGATCAGAGTTCTATCGCTTAGTTTTTGTCATTTTATAATGCTATTAATTCGATTAATAGCATTTTCTAGCTCATCAGTAGAACATGCAAAAGAAAATCTAATATATCCAGGGGAGCCGAAAGGTGTCCCGGGAACAAGAACAACTCCCGCTTCTCTTAGGATTAAGTCAGTTAATTCAATATCATTATTGAGATTATTATTTTTTATGGCATCAGTTACTTTAGGGAAAGCATAAAATGCGCCTTCACCTTTTCTACATTCAAAGCCTGGGATATTATTTAAAGCAGACACTAACAACTCATTTCGTTTTTTGTATTCGCTATTCATTGTTTCAACACAAGATTGATCTCCATTTAAAGCTTCCATTGCTGCGATTTGGGAAATGCTACAAGGATTTGAAGTTGATTGACTTTGGATAGTTTTCATAGATTTAATTATTTGTTTAGGCCCACCAGCGTACCCAATACGCCAACCTGTCATTGCATAACATTTTGAAACTCCATTAATTGTCACAACTTTGTTTTTTAAATCTGGTACAGCAGTTGCAATATTATAAAAACGCGATTTACCCCAGTGTATCTTTTCATATATGTCATCTGCAGCAATAATTATATTAGGATGTTTAATAAGAATTTCGCCTAATTCTATTAATTCGTTTTTCGAATAGCAGCTTCCTGTAGGATTTGAAGGGCTATTAAGAAATAATAATTTTGTATATTTTGTTATGCTTTTTTTTAGCTGCCCAGATGTGATTTTAAAATCATTCTCTATACCAGTTTGAATTATTTTTGGGGTACCACCTGCAACACGAACCATATCCGGGTAGGAAACCCAGTAAGGACTAGGGATAATTGCTTCATCACCATTATCCAATAAACCCATACACAAGTTAAATAATGTTTGTTTTGCGCCGCTTGATACAATTATTTGATCGTGAGAGTAGCTCAAGCGATTATCTCGTTGGAATTTGCTTTGAATTGCCAATTTTAGCTCTGTCGTTCCGTCTATTGCGGTATATTTGGTGTTACCATCTTTAATCGCTTTTATGGCCGCTTCTTTGATATGAGTTGGTGTATCAAAATCTGGCTCTCCAGCGCCTAGACTGATAATATCTTTACCTTCTTCACGTAATTGTGCAGCAAGATTTAATACAGCGCTTGTTGCAGAAGGCATAACTCGATTCATTCTTTCTGAAACTAAGTGCATTTTATAATATCCCTTTTTAAATAATATTATGGTACGACAATCCAAAGCCCTTCCCAAGAGAAATGATAAAATCCAACATGGTAACTTTGATTTAATTTCGCATTTTAAGCCGTCTGGAGATCAAGGTTACGCAATATCAAAATTAACTGATGGCCTTGATAACGGTTTATCAAAACAAACTCTCTTGGGCGTAACAGGTTCGGGTAAGACTTTTACAATTGCAAATATTATTCAATCGACCCAAAGACCAGCAATTATTTTAGCTCATAATAAGACATTGGCGGCCCAATTGTATGGGGAAATGCGTGAATTCTTTCCGAATAACGCTGTTGAATATTTTGTCTCTTACTATGATTACTATCAGCCTGAAGCTTATGTACCGAGTTCAGATACTTTTATCGAAAAAGATGCTTCTATCAATCAACATATAGAGCAAATGCGCTTATCTGCTACAAAAGCCATCATAGAGAGAAGAGATACAATTATTGTTGCTACGGTATCAGCTATTTATGGGCTAGGTGATCCAGATGCGTATTTTAGTATGGTGCTGCATTTATCCAAACGAGAAAAGGTCGAACATAGAGAGATTCTTAGGAAATTAGCAGAAATGCAGTATTTAAGAAATGAAGTTGAGTTATCTCAAGGAAACTTTCGAGTTAGAGGTGATGTTATAGACATTTTTCCAGCCGAGTCTGAGCAAGAAGCTGTAAGAATTGAATTATTTGATGATCGGGTAGATTTGATATCCATTTTTGATCCCTTGACTGGTAATGTTCTGAGATCAGTTCCGAGAATTACGGTTTTCCCGAAGACTCATTACGTTACTCCACGAAAAAAACTATTAGATGCAACTAAGAGCATTAAGACTGAATTAGATGAACAGTTAGAGAATTTAAAAGTTAAAAAGAAATTAATCGAAGCTCAAAGACTAGAACAAAGAACTTTGTATGATATCGAAATGATTAAAGAGCTTGGTTATTGCCAAGGGATTGAAAATTATTCCAGGTATCTTTCTGGCAGAAAAGAAGGCGAACCACCTCCATGCTTGTTTGATTATATGCCAGATAATGCAATATTAATTATCGATGAAAGTCATGCAACTGTCCCTCAACTTGGTGGAATGTATAAGGGTGATCGATCTAGAAAAGAGACATTGGTTAAATATGGGTTTAGGTTGAAGTCAGCTCTTGATAATAGACCATTAAGATTTGATGAGTTTGAAAAAATAATTCCATCTACAATTTTTGTTTCGGCAACACCCGGTAAATATGAAAATCAAGTTACAGATGATATTGTTGAACAATTAGTTAGGCCAACAGGGCTAATTGATCCAGAAATTGAGGTTCGAAAAGCTCAAAATCAAGTTGAAGATATATTATCAGAGATTAGCCTTCGAGTAGCTGATGGAGATCGCGTCCTTATAACGACATTAACAAAAAAGATGGCCGAAGATCTAACTGATTATCTTGATGAATTTGGAGTTAAAGTCAGATATCTGCATTCTGATATTGGAACAGTTGAGAGAACAGAAATTATCAAAGATTTAAGATTAGGTGTATTTGATGTATTGGTGGGAATCAATCTTTTAAGGGAAGGTCTAGATATGCCTGAAGTTTCTTTGGTTGCAATATTTGATGCAGATAAAGAGGGTTTTTTGAGGTCAGAAACATCATTAGTTCAAACTATTGGACGTGCGGCGAGAAATGTAAAAGGAAAAGTAATATTATACGGTGATATTATTACTGGCTCTATGAGAAGAGCAATTGATGAAACTAATCGTCGCCGAAAGTATCAAGTTGATTATAATAAAGTTAATAACATAACCCCAAAAAGCATAGTTAAAAAAGTTACTGATATTATGGAGACTGCTTATCCTGTTCCTGGAAGAGGACCTAATAATAAATCAAAATATATTAATTTGGGATCAAAAGATTTAATGAAGAAAGCCAATGAATTAGAAAGAACAATGTTACAACTTGCGCGTAATTTGGAATTTGAGGAAGCTGCTCGATTAAGGGATGAAGTATTGAAAATTCGTGAACTAGCATTAGAATTATCAGTTTAATTTATTTGAAAAAATTAAGGTTAATAATTATTAGATTTATTTAACAATAGATTTATAGAAATCTATATTGAACATAGGGCGATTAGCTCAGGGGGAGAGCGCCACGTTGACATCGTGGAGGTCGGTGGTTCGAAACCACCATTGCCCACCAATGTTCTCAAATTTCTTAAATAAACGTTTCACAATTAAAGTAATTAATGTAGAGAGAACTGTATTAAAATTAACTGTAAAATTTGATGGATAAACCTTGTTTCTAGGTGCCTACAAATATAGAATTCGTTACCATTGTTACAATTATCTGAATATAACTTTATTAAAAAGAAGGAGGAACTAAGTATCGCAGCGACTAAACGAGTAAGACGGAATGAAGAATTAGAATCAGCAGAAGTTAGAGTGATCGATTCTGCAGGAGAGCAAGCAGGTATCATGACCCTTGAATTGGCTATAAAAATGGCGCAAGAAGAGAATTTAGATTTGGTTGAAGTTTCACCCAACGCAACACCACCAGTTTGCAGGATTATGGATTTTGGGAAACATTTGTTCTCTTTGAATAAGAAAGGGCAAAATGCCAAAAGAAAAACTAAACGCACCCATGTAAAAGAAATAAAGTTCCGACCTACCACCGATGAAGGTGATTATCAGATAAAACTGCGCAAACTTAGAGAGTTTCTTGAGTATGGTGACAAGGTAAAGGTTACCCTTCGTTACAGGGGGAGAGAGATGGTTCACCAAGAACTTGGAGTTCAATTGATTGAGAGAGTTAAAAAAGATTTAGAAGATTTTGGTGTGATTGAACAGGAACCTGAAATGGAAGGCAGGCAAATGATAATGATTTTAGGGCCGAAGAAGAAATGAGAATATTGGATTGTTAATTAACTAATTAAAGCATAATCAAAAATTAGGTATAATGAGAGTGATAGGTAGACCAAACAGAGGAAAATGGGATGTCTAAAATGAAGACAAATCGTGGAGCTGCAAAAAGATTTCGCAAAACTGGAAAAGGCGGTTTTAAGCGTGCTCAGTCTCACCTAAATCATATTCTCACTAAGAAGAAATCAAAGAGGAAACGTCAGTTAGGTCTTACACAACAAGTCGCTGACTCGGATCTAAAGAGTGTTAAACGAATGCTTCCATATAGCTGATTAGGAAAGAAAAATGGCAAGAGTAAAAAGTGGCGTTGTAGCAAAAGCAAGACATAAGAAAATATTGAAGAAAGCTAAAGGGTATTATGGCGCTCGTAGTAAATTATTCAAAACTGCAAAGCAAGCTGTCATAAAGGCAGGTCAATATGCTTACAGAGATCGTCGACAGAGGAAAAGACAATTTAGAGCGTTATGGATTGCTAGAATTAATGCAGCATCAAGAGCACAAGGCTTATCTTATAGTCGTTTGATTAATGGCTTAAATAAAGCAAATATCGAAATTGATAGAAAAATATTAGCTGATATTGCTGTCAAAGATCCAGTTGCCTTCGAATCCATAGCAAAACAAGCCAAAACAGCACTTACAGAAGCTTGATTAAAATATTGTTACGGTACACTATAAGTTACCGAGCAATATGAATCTTTTATTTATCCGATGAACACAATATCAGACATCTTAGAGCAATCAATAAGAGAGCTTGAGAATACGGAAAATTTAAATGACTTGGCTCACATCAGAGTG